>Ga0209961_1000337_pt1 | contig 16302 bp, 15 predicted proteins | sample SalPonA_B_H2O_MG_FD_185719 | JGI IMG/M metagenome (GOLD analysis project Ga0209961, IMG submission 185719) | Water microbial communities from South San Francisco under conditions of wetland restoration - Salt Pond MetaG R2A_B_H2O_MG (SPAdes)... | ecosystem: Environmental > Aquatic > Non-marine... | reverse complement strand
CCAAGGCCGTCACAGTTATTACAAGCCCCAGCGGGGTTGTTAAAAGAAAACATCCTGGGTTCGAGTTGGTCAATACTATGTCCACACTGAGGGCAAGCAAATAGCGACGAAAATACTAGCGCTTCGCGCTCAGGCTCATCCATGAAGGCGATCGTGGCCACGCCGCCGGTGAGCTCTATAGCTGTTTCAAAGGATTCAGCAAGACGAATTTGCAGGTCGTCACGAACTTTGAAACGGTCGACAACAACTTCAATATCATGCTTTTTGTTCTTGTCGAGATCGGGAGCTTCATCGAGATCGACGACGATGCCGTCAATACGTGCACGGACAAAACCACCAGCACGTAGCTTCTCTAGAGTATGTAAGTGTTCACCTTTACGCTGATTGACCACGGGAGCCAAGAGCATTAATTTAGTGCCTTCTTCCAGTGCTAGTGTGGTATCAACCATCTGACTAATGGTTTGGGCCGACAGTGGGAGGTTATGAGTTGGGCAGCGAGGTTCGCCAGCACGGGCAAAGAGTAAGCGAAGGTAATCGTATACCTCAGTAATTGTTCCCACAGTGGAGCGAGGGTTGTGAGATGTTGATTTTTGCTCGATGGATATGGCGGGTGATAAGCCCTCAATGTGATCGATGTCGGGTTTTTCCATCATCGATAAAAACTGTCTCGCATAGGTAGACAGAGATTCAACATAGCGACGCTGACCTTCAGCGTAAAGTGTGTCGAAGGCGAGCGATGACTTGCCCGACCCAGATAATCCTGTAATTACCACCAACTTGTCACGGGGAATATCAAGATTGATGTTTTTAAGATTGTGCGTGCGTGCGCCGCGAATCAGGATGGTATCCATGGAGTGCTGTCCGTTTGAAAAGCAAAAGCGAGATTATGACGCAAATGCATGAGTGATCAAAGTGTTGATACGGTTATCTGTTGGGGTGAGATTGCGCCGCAGGGATAAAAATAGCTTGTACTGCCTAGCGTAGCTTGTGTCACAATTCGAATATGGAAACTCAATCTCACAGTATCGTTCCCGGTCAAATCGTCTCGCTGTCTCCGCTCGTACGTCGTATTACGGCATCTAATGGCGGCATTATGACAGGGCCAGGGACAAATACTTACTTGCTAGGCTGGCGTGAAGTCATCGTTATTGATCCTGGCCCGTTAGACCCATTGCACGTAGAGAACATCATTCAGGCCGTCGAATCAGGTGGCGGATCGATTCACAGTATTTGGGTTACCCATACTCACCGTGATCATTCACCCGCGGCGGCGGTTTTGTCCGCAAGAACTGGGGCGCCTTGTTACGGTGCGCAACTGCCCGATGATGGGTATCAAGATACAACCTTTGAACCTTCGGTGGAGCTATTCGAGGGTCTTGAGGTGACTATCGCTGAAGTGACTCTTAAGGCACTTCATACGCCTGGTCATGTAGACAATCACTATTGTTTTTTTCTAGAGCAAGAAGGCCTCATGTTTGTCGGAGACCATTTGATGGAGGGCACGACTGTGGTGATTATTCCTCCTCATGGTGTGATGGCAGATTACATTCAATCCCTGCAAAAGCTCACCGGTTTTCCCATGCAAGCAATAGCTCCGGGTCACGGCCATATCATTGAACAACCGATTGAAGTTGTTCAAAAAACCATCAAGCATCGCTTGGCTCGTGAACGTTTAGTTTTAAAGAAATTGCAACAATCTTGGCAAACACTAGACGAGTTAACACGAGCTGTATATAAAGGTCTAGATAGTCGTTTGTTTAGGGTCGCCCGTTTATCATTGCAGGCTCATCTCATTAAGCTCGAATCAGAAAATTGCGCCGAAAGTGACGGTGCAGAGCAGTGGCGAAAAAAATAACAACGGCAAATAATAAGGAGAACATTTAGTGTCTAACACCTACCGAGCCCCTTCGATTGGGCAGGCTCTTCTACCTATCGCGGTACTGGTTGTACTGTTGGTTGGTGCTATTAGTGTTTTTGGTGATAATGCTATCGTTGGCCCCAACCAAATGGCGCTGTTGATGGCGGCGGCGGTCGCGGCGATCATAGCTAGGCACAATGGTCATTCTTGGGACGAACTGACGTCATCGATAAACCGTGGTATCCACAATGCAATGACAGCGATTGTCATTCTATTATCGGTGGGCTCATTGATTGGGGTGTGGATTCTGTCGGGTACTGTGCCCAGCATGATTTATTACGGGTTGGGCTTGCTGAGTCCTGAATGGTTCTATCTATCTGCTTGTGTTATTTCTGCGGTAGTTTCACTGTGCGTTGGAAGTTCATGGACAACAGCTGGCACCATTGGTGTCGGTCTAATGGGCACGGCAACGACCATGGGATTGTCTCCCGCGATGGCGGCTGGCGCCATTATTTCTGGGGCTTACTTTGGGGATAAGATGTCTCCCTTGTCAGATACCACTAACCTAGCTCCCGGCATGGCGGGGAGCGAGTTGTTTGATCATATTCGCCATTTGGTTTGGACCACATTTCCAAGTTTTGTGATCGCTATTGTTTTCTTCTCATTGGCTGGTGAACCTTCAGGTTCAGCAGATATGGCGAATTTGGAAAATGTCAGGCAAATACTTAGCAATGAGTTCAATACAGCCTGGTATTTATTATTGCCACTTCCAATATTGTTGTATGCCGTTGCTCGCCCTTTGCCGGCTCTACCTTCAATTTGGATCGGTATTTTTGCAGGTATTGTGTTTGCCTTAGTTTTTCAGCAAGACAATATTGCTGCTCTCGCAGCATCTGAGCAGGGTGATTTAAAAGCCCTTTTCACTGGCGTTTGGATGGCTCTCACTGACGGTTATGTATCTAACACTGGTCTTAGCGAAGTAGATGACTTACTGAGCAAGGGCGGTATGTCGAGCATGTTAAATACCGTGTGGTTAATTATGTGCGCTATGACCTTTGGTGGACTCATGGAGCGAGGTGGATTCCTTGAAGCTATCGTATCGCGAATATTAGTTTTTACCCGTGGTGCGAGCTCGTTGATCTCTTCGGTGGTGGTCAGCTCTTTTGCTTCTAACTTGATTACGTCAGATCAATACATCTCGATTGTGGTTCCCGGGCGAATGTTTCGCAATGCCTTTGAAAAACTCAAGTTACACCCGGTCAATCTTTCAAGAGCGTTGGAAGATGGAGGTACGGTAACTTCCCCCCTCGTGCCATGGAATAGTTGTGGTGCCTATATGGCCGCAACACTCGGCGTAGCGACCTTAAGTTATGCACCATTTGCTATCTTTTGTTTAGTGAATCCCATCATAGCCATTTTGTCTGCCATGTTTATGTTCAAGGTTATTCCAGCAGACACTGAAACGATACAAAGTTAGTCTAACAGGAGCAGTGTTATGCAAGTTCTTCGTAGTGTGCTTTACATGCCTGGCTCAAATGAAAGAGCGCTTGAAAAAGCTCGAACACTACCCGCAGATGCCGTTATTTTTGATTTAGAGGATGCGGTATCGCCCTCGGTTAAAGATCAGGCAAGACAAAATGTTGTTAATGCTATTCGTCAGGGCGGTTATAGCAATCGCGTTGTTGTAAGAATTAATGGTTTAGATACTCCTTGGTGGAAGGATGATATTACTGCCTTGGCTAATTTAGCTTTTAGTGGTGTGCTGCTACCCAAAGCCAACAGTGTCGAAGATGTACAAACCTTTGCCAGCATGATTGATGAGTTAGGATTTCCTGCTGAACTTCCTATTTGGTTGATGGCTGAAACGGCCCAGTGTATTGCCAATGCAGAAGCCATTTTTGGAGCCCATTCTAGAGTCAAAGTGGTCGTTATGGGGACTTCGGATCTCGGCAAAGAGCTTCGCTTGCCGCCTGATGTAGATCGACTCGGTCTGCAATATGCCCTGGGTCGCTGCGTGAATGCTGCTAGATTAAATGGTCTCGATATTATTGATGGGGTGTTTGGCTTACTCAATGACGATGAAGGCTTTGCTGCTGAATGCGAGCAAGGTCTCCGCCTTGGCTTTGATGGCAAGTCCTTGATTCATCCAAAGCAAATTGATGAGGCCAATGCCTGTTTTGCCCCCTCTCCTCAACAATTATCGGACAGTGCTGACATTGTTGAAGCGTGGCGCCAAGCAGAGCAAGAGGGCTCTGGCATTGTGGTCGTGAAAGGTAGGATGATAGAGGCCTTGCATGTGCAACAGGCTTTGCGCGTATTGGCAAAAGCCGATTTTATCCAGCGCCGCGAACATTGAATTGCCCGCTTTGTCACAGTTCATCAGTGGCACTATTCCATAGCGATACTCGGCGTCAATACTGGCGCTGTGGTCGCTGTGCGCTAGTTTTTGTACCTGCTCAATTTTACTTATCCCCCGAACAAGAAAAATCCGAATATGATAAGCATAACAATTTGCCGGACGATGAGGGTTATCGTAGGTTTTTATCTCGTTTGGCGGAGCCACTGTTACAGTTAATGGCGCCGAGAAGCAAGATTCTCGAGTTTGGTTGTGGCCCGGGTCCTGCGCTTGCAGAAATTATGCGCTCGAAAGACCATGAAGTGGCCCTGTATGATGCGTTTTACTTTCCCGATAAGGCGGTGTTAAAACCGGCAACCTATGATGCAATCACTTCTACAGAGGTAATAGAGCATCTACATTACCCAGATAGAGTTATTGCCTCATGGCTAGAGTATTTAAAACCTAGTGGTCATTTGGGTATTATGACTAAAACCGTCATAGATGCGGAACGATTTGCCCATTGGCACTATAAAAATGATCTCACCCACGTATGTTTTTATAGCCATGACACATTTGATTTTATCGCCGAACAATTCCATTTGAGCTGGCATGCCGTCGCGAAAGATGCATTTATTTTTTGCCGTTAATCGTGCTTGACAGGATTGGCTACGCAAACCATTATCAAGGTAACCATCGCAAAAGGAATAGCGTGTCTTGAGGTTTAGGCCACAGCAGTTAACGCCCTTCTCGTGCTTTATCTTAGGAGAGATCCCCCAGGATTATTCGCCTCCAACTGTCATGCATCTGCATTCAGTACTGTGGTTTTCGCCACTTTCAATCCTTGTTAGGAGTTAGTCTATGCAAAAGATATTTGTCCTTGATACCAACGTCTTACTTCATGATCCCATGGCCTTGAATGCTTTTCACGAGCACAAGGTTATTGTGCCGATGACAGTGTTAGAAGAGTTAGATGATATTAAAGATAGAAGGGACAAAGGCGTTAGTCGCGAAGCCAGAATTGCCATTAATTTAATGGAAAAAGCTTTGGAAAATGCCTCTCCAAAAGAGATTCAGGAAGGCGTACCGCTGACATCAACCGCAACACCTGGCGGCGTATTCGCTGTTTTTCCCGATCAAATTATTCGCGACCACAGCAATATTCCGTTTTTGGATGGTAAGCCTAACCATGCCAATGATAATCGTATTATCAATGTAGCTTTGCAGTTGCAATCTGAACATCCCGACCAACGAGTATGTTTAGTCACAAAAGATATCAATATGCGGCTCAAGGCGAAGGGGTCGGGTCTTGAGCATGTCGAAGACTACCGTAAAGATAAGATGTTGGACGACATCGACTTGCTATCGAAAGGTTTCATCAATATTGAAGGCAGCTTTTGGAATGATATTGGGGAAGTCTCGACCAGCAGTTCAGCGGAAGGTGCGCTGCATGTTATTGACGAGTCGGCTATTGAAGATGCCCACGCGAATATGTTTATTATCGATGGTGACGGCTTTGTGGGTTATATCACTAAGATTGAAGACGGAAAGATTTATCTTAGAGACCGAAGCGTTGATGGCTTGATGAATAAAAAGGTCTGGGGGTTAAGTCCACGCAATTTAGAGCAAGCTATGGCGCTTGAGCTTTTGCAAGATCCGGAGGTTGACCTGGTGGTATTAAACGGTCCGGCGGGCTCGGGCAAAACGCTATTAGCTTTGGCGTGTGGCCTACAAGCTATTCTTGAAGACAAGTCTTACAGCAAAATGATTGTGGCGCGTTCTACTCCCCCCATCGCTGAAGATATTGGCTTTTTACCCGGTACTGAAGAAGAAAAAATGGCGCCATGGCTGGCCGCGTTTGAAGACAACTTAGAAGTCCTTCACAGTGGCGACGACTCCCCATTGAGCAGTATTGAATACGTTAAAGAACGCGCGAATATACAATTCAAGTCGCTGAACTTTATGCGAGGTCGGTCATTTAATAATACTTTTATTATCATCGATGAGGCCCAGGCACTGACCCAGTTTCAATTAAAATCAATCATTACTCGCTGCGGTGCAGATTCCAAAATTGTCGTGCTAGGCAACTTGGCTCAAATCGATAATAAGTATATTAACCCCCTCACCAGTGGTTTAACGGCATTGGTGGAAAAGGTTAAAGGCTTTGATCATGCGGGTATTATGCAAGTGGCGGGTATCGAGCGGAGTCGATTGGCGGCGTTTGCCGAAGAAAACCTTTAGCCATCCGCGCGGTGCTAGTTTAAACCGCGCGATTTTTTGATCAGTTCGTAGGCGTTTTGAATATCTTGTGATTTCTGGGTTGCCAATTGAATCATGTCTTCTGGTACCCCTTGAGCTATGAGCTTGTCGGGATGATTCTGGCTCATTAATTTACGGTAGGCTCGCTTAACTTCTTTATCAGTGGCGTCTTTGCTAATGCCTAATGCCTCATAGGCGTCATCAATACTCGCTTGGCTAGAGGCGCCGCCATGAAAATGTTGTTGGCCGCTTGCCATGTGTAACAGTTGTTCAAACTGCTGATCATTGAAGCCAATTTGGCGTGCACATTCTCGCAAAATTCGTTCTTCGGCGGCGTGTAATTCGCCATCTGCATAGGCCATGCTGATAATGAATTGCAAAAACGTGTTGCGTAATACCTGATAGCGACCACAGGTTTGCTTAAATCGCTCCATGGCATGGTGTAGATTAAATTCTGGGCTACTGCCCTGTTTGAACAACGTGATGGCGCGCTGGCGATGCTCACTCGACAGCCCCATCTGGTTGATTAACGTTTCGGCGTGATCAATTTCATCTTGGCTAACACGTCCATCAGCTTTGGCAATGTGCCCAAGCAGTTGGAAGCATGTTTCAAAAAAGACGGTTTGAACATTGCCGAGTGAACTGCCACTGGGGGCAAAGCCGGCAATACCGGCTAAGCTTCGGTCAAAATAGCGGCCGACAAAATAGCCAAGAACGGCCCCAATGGGGCCAAGAATAAAAAAGCCGGCAACTGCGCCTATCAGTCTTCCAAATAACACAATAATTCCTTAGGCGCGAATGGGCGCTCTATTTTCCCATAATCGACATCAAGGCGTGGACCGTACTTTCCACGGCGGTTTTGACGGCGGGTTCTGGGGTGATCTTAAACAGCGGGCTGTGATGAGATGGTATCGCTGGGCCTCCATTAGCCGCTGCGGCGAATGCATCTCGTGGAGTTCCACCAACTGCCCAGTAAACACTAGGTATTTTAGGGTCAGTTGTAAAGTAGGGGAAGTCCTCTGCGCCCATTCCACGTGGAGATTCTTGCATCACGCGCTCAGCCCCCATTTCTTTGCGCCATACTTCAGCCAACTCATTGGCAAGTGTTGGGTCATTCAACGTAGGTGGAGTAGAGGCTTTTAATACCACTTCCGGCAGCTTGTCTTCAGGCATTCCTGCTGAAAGTGCTTGTGCACGGGCAATGCGTTTGACGCCGTCGAGTAGTTTTTGGCGTGTTTCAAGGCCAGCGTTGCGAACAGTTAGCTGTAGTACCGCACGGTCAGAGATAATGTTGTTTTTGGTACCTGCATGAAATGAACCCACGGTGACAACACCCGGCTCATGGGGTGAAAGTTCACGTGATACCAGAGTTTGCAAGGCCATCACTATTTGAGAGCCGATGACAATAGGGTCTTTACCCGCGTGTGGACTTGCTCCATGAGCGCCAATGCCGTGAACGATGATATCTACGGTATCGGATCCAGCATAAGGACTGGTTGGAATGACGTTAACAACCCCGTTCGGAAGCATGGAGCTTACGTGGAGGGCAAGTGCAATGTCGGGTTTACCAAACCTATCCCAAGGGTCGGCATCCATCATTGCTTTGGCACCTATAATGCGCTCTTCGGCGGGTTGAACAATCAACATTAATGTCCCCGCCCACTGATCGCGATGCTCAGCCATGTAGCGTGCGGTGCCAACTAAACCAGTAATGTGAACATCGTGGCCACAGGCGTGCATAACAGGCACTTCAAGGCCAGTAATAGGAGAAATTTGTGTTGCCTTTGAGGCATAAGGGAGGCCGCTGTCCTCTTTGACGGGAAGACCATCCATGTCGGCTCGCATCATAACGAGTGGGCCTTCACCATTTTTGAGAAGAGCCACGATGCCGGTTGGAGGATTACCTTCAACTTCAACCCCCACGCCTCGATGAACATCAAATCCGGCCGCGGCAAGCTCCTTAGCCATTCTGTCAGAGGTTTTATTTTCGATAAGCGACAATTCAGGATTTTTATGGAAGTGAACAAAGAGTTTTTCTAAATGTTGCTGGTAGTCACGGTCTACGGCTGAGGCTACATCACTAGCGAAGGTGGGCTGGCAAAATGCCGTGGCTATACAAAAGCCGAGGGTTTTAGCAAAGCGCATACAGTTCTCCAAATATTCATTATTTTTGCCATTTGACCTTTTTCACCGCTATGCTAATAGTTCTTTTTGCGCCTACATTTTCAAAATTGAGAAGCCATTATTATGCAAGAGCAACAATCCAGCAGTCATCCAGCGGTGTCACCGGCTAAGATTAATTACTTTTTGCTAATTGTCAGTTTATTTGCCGGCGGTGTGACAGCCATCATTGCGCTTGTGATTGCCTATGTCTACCGAAGTGACTGCCCAGAGTGGCTGAAAAGCCATTTCGATTATCAGATACGCACCTTTTGGATAGGCTGTTTGGTATTGTTTGTAGGCGTTGTAACGACTTTTATTGGTATTGGTGTGATCATTTTAATCGGTGCGACAATCTGGTTGATCGTTCGTTGCGTGAAAGGCATTAAATGCCTAGATCAGCAATTGCCGCACCCCAATCCAAAGAGTTGGTGGTTATAGTGTTACTGAGAAACACTCCAGCTCCATGTGTAGTCTTTGCCTGCGTTATTTAGACTATCTGAACTTGTTGCGTACGTTTCAATGCTGTCACGTTTACCGACGACGACAACCTCTTCAATGATCCAGCTGCGGTCGTACTCGAAATAAGCGTCATCAATTTGTTGTTCAATCTTTGCGTTTACCTGTGCGCTTAATGCGGTTTGCATTTTATCGTCAATGTCTTGAATGCCCTCTGCGTTTACAGATTGAGCAAGGAGTATAGATGCTGTGATTATGATTGCGTTTTTCATGTTGTGACCTCAAGTATTTGGTTTCTTGTTTATATGACGCAACCTCTAGCAGTGTTAGATGCATTAATATTTAAAAATAATTTTTGCTTGTCTTGTTGCCCGTGCTATCCAAGGAGTAAATTGTCCAACTGCTTTTAAAAAGTGCTATATTTAAATCGCTAACAATAATGTTCAACTAATAGATGTGAGAAAGAAAATGAAAAAAATATTCATAACTGCACTAGGTTCTTTGGTGTTGCTGCTATCAAATATAGTCCTTGCAGGCCCCGACCATGCTTGTACGCCAGTATCAGATCAGTCACTACGAATCATCGATTTGCAAAAAGAAGTTAAAGTACAAACCAGTGATGGTCCTGTGACCATTACTCGAGTCATGACGAACTGCGCTAAAAACAAAGGTTGGTTGCAGCCGTTAGTTCCGTCGCCAGGCATTATTCCTGTGACTGAGTTAGAAGTGCTTGAATCCATCGGTAATCCCGATGTGCTTCTAGTGGATATGAGAACCGTCGAGTGGTTTATTGAGCGCACTATTCCTGGTGCTATCAATATTCCCTATACTGAAATCGCGATGCGCCTTGATGAGTTGGGTTGCGAAAAATCAGCATCTGGTATGGACTGTTCAAATGCTAAAACCATTTTGGGATTTTGTAATGGACCTGTATGTCCGCAAAGTCCTTCTGCAATGAAAGCTATGATTCGTGAAGGCTTCCCCGCAGAAAATATTATGTACTATCGCGGCGGTATGCTGGATTGGGATGCACTTGGCTTAACAACAGTGCAAGGTGATTTGTAGTTCATTGCTACTAAAAAAACAGACCAGCCGAAGGGCTGGTTTTTTTTGTCTGCAATATGAATAAAAGAATTCGCAATATGGTTTGAGACTGGTTAGTTTTTCATCTCGAAGTTAGGTCGAAGCCGCAAGGCCATGCGCTACCTATAACCGAATTGGCGTTGGCATGCTGGATTCACTATGTGACCGGCCGTGATGTCAATGGTGAGGAATTTGTGGAGGATGATCCGCTACAAGCTCCTTTGCAGGGTGTGTCGGGTGAGCAATCCGCAATGGAAATCGTGACGCAGATCTTGGCACACGAAGCAATTTTTGCCCCCGAGTTACGCCAGGATTAGGCCCTTGTGGCAAGGCTAGTCGAAGTTCTCGAAAAGATAAAATACGCCACCACAACGACGGATATATCGACTGTGATGACGGGTTTTTTACGGCATTAATTTAAGTGCAGGGCGCCTATGGCGCCCTTTTTTTAAGCGACTTTGATAATAACTGCCTGCCAGCCTTGCAAGGTTATGACGCCATCTTCAACGTCAAGATTATGGTAGTTGTTAATCAGAACTTCTTTAAACTCACCGACTTCTATTCGCTGGGGCGTAGTCGAGAAGTTGAGTGCAACCAACAGTTTTTCGTCATCGAGGCGGCGAGTGAAAACGTATAGGTTTTCGTCCTCTGGAAGCAGGAGTTGGTAGTCGCCATAGATTAACGTTAAGTTTTCACTGCGAAGTTTGACCATGCGTCGGAAATAATTCAGCGGTGAATCTGGATCATTTTCCTGAGACGCCGCGTTAATTTCTGTGAAATTTGGATTGACCTTGATCCATGGCGTGCCCGATGTGAATCCACCATGGTCACTGTTATCCCACTGAACCGGGGTTCTAGCATTATCGCGGGCACACAATTTGTGCGATTCCATAAACTTGTCTAGGTCGCCGCCCTCAGCTTTAGTCAGGTGGTACCAGTTGATGGTCATCAAATCTTTGTAGTCTTCGATGTTGTCAAACTTGATATTATTCATACCCAGCTCATCACCCATGTAGTAATAGGGCGTGCCTCTCATTGAGAGTAGGTAAGTTGACAGCAGTTTTGAAGAAGCAACACGCCATTCAGGGCTGTCATTACCCCAGCGGGTCACCATGCGAGGAAAATCGTGGTTGCCGAAATAAACGGTGTTCCAGCCTTTCTCATTGAAAGCTGCGTCCCATTCGCTCATCACTTGCTTGAATTTAACCAGATTTTGATAATCTTCGTTGATGATAAATCGCTCGCCAACACCAATACCTTGATGGTCGAAGTGGTAGTTCATATTCAATTCTTGGCGATCTTCGTCGACAAGATCAAGCACGTTATGGGTGTGGGTGCCTGGCCCTTCGGCCACGGTCATGATGTCATAGTGCTGCAGCACTTCACGGTTCATCTCGTGCAAGTATTCGTGCAAGCGAGGACCTTCCGCGTAGCGATCAATCATCTTGTTGCCTTGGAATTCATCCCCAAAGTCTGGCCAATCTTCATGTTTGGAAATGAAGGTAATCACGTCCATGCGGAAACCGTCGATGCCCTTTTTGAACCAGTAGTGCATCATATCGTAAATTTCAGCGCGAACTTTGGGGTTCTCCCAATTTAGATCGGGCTGTTTACGCGAGAAATAATGCAAGTAATAGGCATCGGTTTGCTCATCGTAGCGCCAGGCATTAGCCTCTTCATCGAAGTAGCTCCAACGACGCGGTGGGGTGCCTTTTTCAGCGGGCCACCAGTGGTAGTAATCACGGTAAGGGTTGTCACGTGAACTACGCGATTGCTTGAACCACTCGTGCTCATCGGAGGTGTGGTTTACAACGAGGTCCATCACGACTTTGATGCCGCGAGCATGGAAGCCTTCCAGTAGTTCTTCAAAGTCTTCCATGGTGCCGAATTCTTCCATGATGCTACGGTAATCAGAAATATCGTAACCGTTGTCATCGTTAGGTGAACCGTAAATTGGGTTGAGCCATACTACTTGAACACCTAGGCTAGCAATATAATCAAGGCGCTGAATAATACCGCGAAGATCACCAATGCCATCGCCATTGCTGTCTTGAAAGCTTCTAGGATAGATTTGGTAAACCACCGCCTCTTTCCACCATTCGCGTTTTATATTGGCTAATTGCATTGGTATGCCTCCTAGGTTAATCGATTAAGTTGATGAATATATCATCAATATCGTTTCACGCTAATAGCATCAGCTTAATTTAAGTAAATTAAGAAACCGATTGCATTCAGTGATTAAAGCAATCAATGGCATCTGAATTAGGGCAATTTGGGATCTGTAATGGTGTTTATGCTTGCTATCATTCAAATAAATTGTCCATATGGATGATTTATTTTCTAATATTGTTGCTAAATTAGGCGTCTCTAATATCATTGATGTTCTTGTTAGAAAATAATTATACGCTTCGGTGGCAATAGTGATTTTGCCCCATCTTAATAAGTGAACGGACAAGGTTTAATTCATGTTGATTTGTGTACCCAAGGAAACTCTTGCCGGTGAGAATCGTGTAGCCACGATTCCAGATGTGGCAAAAAAGCTGATTCGAAAAGGTGCTGATGTCATTGTTGAAAGCAATGCAGGTGTCGGTGCAGGTTTTAGTGATCAAGACTTTATTGATGCTGGCGCTAGCGTATTTAGTGCTGAAGAGCGATCTGCACAAATGGGTAGAGCAGATATTGTTTTGCGCTTGCACAAGCCCTCGTTGGAAGAAATTGAGCAATTGAAGTCTGGTTCAATCCACATTAGTTTTTTAGACCCTTTTAATGAGCATGCCATTATTGATGCCATGGCTGCGAAAAAAGTGACTGCTATCAGCATGGAGATGATCCCTCGCTCTACTCGCAGTCAAAAGATGGATGCACTGAGCTCTCAAGCTAACCTTGCGGGTTACGTCATGGTGACCAAGGCAGCAGAATACCTAGATCGTATTTTACCTATGATGATGACACCTGCGGGAACGCTTAAGCCCGCCAAGGTATTCATTATCGGTGTCGGTGTGGCTGGTTTACAGGCCATTGCTACAGCCAAGCGCCTCGGTGCTAGAGTCACGGGTTTTGATACTCGCGCCGTGGTAGCTGAGCAAGTGCAGTCATTGGGTGCAAAATTTTTGGACATTGATCTAGGTGAAACCGGTCAAACTAAAGACGGTTATGCCGTCGCCCTCACTCCAGAGCAAATGGAGATTCAAAAGCAGGGGCAGGCCGCAGAAATTGCCGAATCTGATGTTGTGATTACCACCGCTCAGCTATTTGGTCGCAAACCGCCTGTTATTGTGGGCGCAGACGCGGTAGCGGCCATGAAGCCCGGCTCTGTCATTGTTGATATGGCTGCTGAGAATGGCGGTAATGTCGAAGGCTCCCAAGCTGGTGAGGTTGTCACTACGGCAAATGGTGTAAAAATTGTTGGTACAGGTAATTGGGCCAATGAAGTTCCCCGAGATGCGAGTCAAATGTACTCCTCAAATCTATTCAATCTATTAGATGACAGCTGGGATGACGAGACGGGGTCGTTTGTATTGACCTTTGATCACGACATATTACCAGGCTGTGTGATTACCCATGATGGTGAAATTGTTAACGAAACGATCAAAAATTTGCGAGCGGGGGCTAAATAATGGACATGCTTAATTTAGGTACAGCGGATTTGACCCCAGTTTACTTGTCATTTGTGTTGATCTTGGCGGTATTTTTGGGTTTTGAATTAATTAATAAGGTTCCTTCAACACTACATACACCCCTGATGTCAGGCGCAAATGCTATTTCAGGAATTACGGTCGTTGGTGCTCTTGTTTATGCCGGTAACGGCGAGGGAGACCTAGTTTCGTGGTTAGGATTTGCAGCGGTTGTGCTGGCCACTATTAACGTAGTGGGTGGCTATATGGTCACTGATCGTATGCTGGCCATGTTTAAAAAGAGGGAGAAATAAGCCATGGGTGCTCTAACAATTAATATGGCTTATGTTGTCGCCGCCGTTTTATTTATCTTGGGACTAAAGCGACTTGGTTCGCCGGCAACGGCGCGGCAAGGCAATATGCTGTCTTCTCTGGCGATGCTTATCGCCGTAGTGGTCACCCTTGCAGATCAAAATATCCTGTCATACCAAATGATCGCTATCGCGGTGGTTATTGGTTCGCTTATTGGTGCTTTTGCTGCTAAGCGTGTCGAAATGACAGGTATGCCTGAGCTAGTAGCGCTGTTTAACGGCTTTGGTGGCTTGGCATCTTTGTTTGTTGGTTGGGCAGCGATTGAGCCGACCAGCTCTGTGTTTATGGCCTTTACCATCTTCCTGTCTATTTTAATTGGTGGTGTAACATTTACCGGTTCGATGGTAGCTTGGGGTAAGTTGAGCGAAAAAATTAGCGGTCGCCCAATGATGTTTACTGGCCAGCGTATAGTAAATGCCATCATTGTATTGGCGGTCATTGCTAGCGGTTATATGTTTAGTGTCGACCCCAGCAATCACACTTGGTTATATGTTGCGATCGGCCTTTCTTTCCTATTCGGCATTATGGCAGTTATCCCCATTGGTGGAGCCGATATGCCAGTGGTGATTTCGCTACTTAACTCATACTCTGGCTTGGCGGCTTGTGCGGCAGGTTTTGCGGTGAGTAACAATATTTTGATTGTGGCAGGTTCACTGGTAGGTGCTTCGGGCATCATTCTGACTCAAATCATGTGCAAGGCCATGAATCGCTCATTGGGGCACGTGCTGTTCTCAGGCTTTAGCGCCGTCAGTAACGACCAGGTGGTCGTAGAGGGTGAGATCAAGCCTATTTCAGCAGATGATGCTTTTTACGTGCTTGAGGCGGCCAGCTCAGTAGCGATCATTCCTGGTTATGGTATGGCCGTTGCGCAAGCGCAGCACGTGGTTAAAGAGTTACAAGAGTTGCTAGAGCAAAACGGATGTGAAGTGAACTACGGTATTCACCCGGTGGCCGGTCGTATGCCAGGACATATGAATGTTTTGTTAGCTGAGGCCGATGTTAGCTATGATCAGTTGCTAGAAATGGATGAAATCAATCCGCGTATGGAAAATGTCGATGTGGCGATTGTGATTGGTGCCAACGACGTGGTTAACCCTGCCGCGCGAGAAGTAAAATCGAGCCCCATTTATGGTATGCCTGTCATCAATGTAGATAAAGCGCGAACAGTATTTGTCTTAAAGCGCTCAATGGCATCAGGCTTTGCTGGTATTGAGAACCCCTTGTTCTATAAAGAAAATACTCGCATGTTGTTTGGTGATGCTAAAGAAAGCATTGGTACCTTGATTCGTTCGTTTGAATAGGCCAACGTTTTAGAAGATTAAAGCCCTGCTCACCTAATGAGTAGGGCTTTTTTTTAGATTAAAAATGATTGATATCATCGCTTGGCATAGATTTTTTCACCGCATTTCTAATCGGGAAGGTGACTGCTAAGCCGATTAAACTGGCGGCTAGCAATTGAGCTTTCCAGTGACCGGTGGCCATCACAGCAAACTGTTCACTGGCCACAATGCCGCTCGTGACCAGTGCGCCAATACCGAACGATAAAACAAAAAACTCTAAGCCTGCGATCATATCTAGTGCAATACACACCAGGCCAATGACCAGCCATAATTCCCAGCCAAATTGCATCATGATTTAAGCATATCCTTAATAATTTCTAAGCCGCCAAGGGTTTTGGTGACATCAGTAGGAACCACTAGAGTCTTACTATTAGGGCTAGAGCCCATCACCGATAAGGCATCTACTTGTTTTTGTAGAATGTCATATTGTACCGCGGCTTGTCCATTGTCGTTAATGGCGGCGGCTATCAGTCTTGTTTGTTCGGCAATAGCTTTGGCGGCAATTTCTACTGAGTAGGCGTCAGCGTCAGCTTTAATTCTAATCGCATCAGCGACTTTTTGAGCTTCGTAAAGTTTGGCGTCAGCTTGTAGTTCAATAGAACGTTTTTCGCCTTCAGCTCTAGCAACAGTAGCGCGGCGTTCGCGTTCGGCATTCAGCTGTTGCCGCTGGGCTTGTTTGGTTTGTTCATCCACTTGCACATCGGTAATTTCTGAGCGAGTAATTTCGACGCCCCAAATTTCAGCGGCTTCACGCAGGTTTTCTAGAATCTCTTGATTCATTTGTGAGCGAGAAGACTGCAGCTCATCAAGGTCAAGCTTACC
>Ga0209961_1000332_pt1 | contig 16413 bp, 28 predicted proteins | sample SalPonA_B_H2O_MG_FD_185719 | JGI IMG/M metagenome (GOLD analysis project Ga0209961, IMG submission 185719) | Water microbial communities from South San Francisco under conditions of wetland restoration - Salt Pond MetaG R2A_B_H2O_MG (SPAdes)... | ecosystem: Environmental > Aquatic > Non-marine... | reverse complement strand
AAGCGCAACGAATTCGCCTGGCGAGCCAGATAGGGGCAGGTCTTGTTGGGGTCATGTACATCCTCGACGAACCCTCTATCGGTCTTCACCAACGTGATAACGAGCGTCTACTGAAGACCCTTGTACACTTGAGAGACCTCGGAAACACCGTAATCGTAGTAGAGCATGACGAAGATGCCATCCGCAGTGCCGACTACATCATCGATATCGGTCCTGGCGCGGGTGTTCACGGTGGCGAGGTTGTTGCGGCGGGCAGTTATGAGGATATAATCCAATCAGAGCGATCATTGACGGGCCAGTATCTCAGCGGCACTCGGGCCATCGAAATACCGCAGCAGCGCCACAAGATGGACTCGAAGAAGACTCTCAAGTTGCTCGGTGCGAGCGGAAATAACCTTAGAGATGTAGATCTTGAGATACCTGTCGGTCTGTTCACCTGCATTACTGGTGTCTCAGGCTCCGGGAAATCAACACTGATCAACAACACGCTCTACCCATTGGCCGCAACCGCTCTTAACAACGCGACAACACTGACACCTGCACCTCACAAGAAGATCGATGGCCTTACCCACTTCGATAAGGTTATTGATATCGACCAGAGCCCAATTGGTCGCACACCGCGCTCAAACCCGGCTACTTATACCGGCATTTTCACTCAGGTTCGTGAACTCTTCTCTGGGACGCAAGAGGCGCGTTCACGTGGCTATAAACCGGGACGTTTCAGTTTCAACGTAAAAGGTGGACGCTGCGAGGCCTGCCAAGGTGACGGTGTAATCAAAGTGGAGATGCACTTCTTACCGGACATCTACGTTCCCTGTGATGTCTGTAAGGGCAAACGTTACAACCGCGAAACACTGGAAGTACTCTATAAGGGTAAGAATATCCATGAGGTTCTTGATCTCACCGTAGAGGATGCGTTGAGCTTTTTTGAAGCCATACCTGCGCTAGCACGCAGACTTCAAACCCTAGTTGATGTAGGGCTAAGCTACGTCCGTTTGGGTCAAGCTGCTACAACGCTCTCTGGCGGTGAAGCACAACGCGTGAAACTGGCGAAAGAACTCTCCAAACGTGATACCGGGAAGACTCTGTACATACTCGATGAGCCAACAACTGGCCTGCACTTCTACGACATAGAGCAACTTCTTGCCGTCCTAACCCGTCTGCGTGACCACGGCAACACGATTGTTGTAATTGAGCACAACCTGGACGTCATAAAGACGGCGGACTGGATTGTGGATCTAGGCCCCGAAGGCGGCTCGGGCGGTGGCCAAATCATAGCAACAGGCACACCCGAAACCGTCGCCAATACTGAAGGCTCCGAGACAGGGCGCTTTTTAAAGCCTATGCTGAACGGGTTGTAGCCTCGACAACGCAAACCCAGACGATAAGCTGGCTTAGGCCGGCTTATCGTTCACTCTTTTCGATCAACCTTCTCGAACAAATCGCGTGGATGCGTAAAATTCACGTAAACAGTCGATTACAAGTCAGATACGCCCGAACTGTCAGGTGAACCTTCAACAATACCAACTAGTATAAACCTACTACTTAGTTTACTCGGAGCGGTAGCATGAATTCGTCGGTACGAGTTGGTTTTATCAGTGACTATCAGTTGTCGCGCGAAATGTTTAGCGCTGTCGTAAAAGAGATCACTGCACCGATACCTATACAGGTGGTCTTATCCACACAATTGGATGAGTGCTCAGCCAGCGCCCGTTACGACCTCGACTTACTACTGTTTGACATCGATGAGCGAGCAACCGAGTCGCTAGCTTGGGTTGAACGACATCAACGCACAGTAGATCCAACACCTGTAGCCCTATTTGGCCGAAGAATTGATGAATACGTCATCGACCAGGCCCTAATGATAGGGTGCAAAGGAATCATCACTGAGGACAAGTCCTTAGATACCCTAGGTCGCGCTATCGTTGCGTTGAGTCGGGGTGAAGTATGGCTGCAGGGCAAAGCGACCCGCTATCTAATCAACCGTTTACAGCATGAGCAGCACCACACTCCTCAGGGCGCCGCGGGGGAGCCGCTAACTAAACGTGAATTGCAGATCATTACGTTGTTTCGCGAGCACCCCGAGTATTCCGCTAACGGTATGGCCGATAAACTCAACGTTTCAGAAAGCACCCTGAGAAACCATTTAACGCGTGTATACCGCAAACTTGGCGTGAAGAACCGCGCGGCCCTGTTAAATAAAGTGATGCGTGGTTATCTAGATGTTGCACAGCGCTAGAGAGCTACTAAACAACTCAACCATCCTTTAGCTGTAGCCGCGGTAGAGTCAGGATTAGATTGATCCAGGGGCGGATTAAGCGAAACACCTCAGGGCAAAACCTAAGGAGACAACCGCGACAGAAAAGTGAACACTGCGTAGTGAACATCTAACTGATCGCCCGCTAAGCAGTCGATTTTGTATCTGCACAAACCCGATACCAATATCGCAAACAATAAAAAACCCGGCGTGGCCGGGTTTTTTTGGTGTTGTCCGCTAATTAATCTTCAGAAGATTCTTCAGCAGCTACTGGACGATCAACCAGTTCAACGTATGCCATTGGTGCAGCGTCGCCAGCGCGGAAGCCACACTTCAGGATGCGGATGTAACCGCCCGGACGATTCGCGTAGCGAGGGCCCAGTTCGTTAAACAGTTTACCGACAGCAGAATCGCTACGTGTGCGGCTGAAAGCCAGACGACGGTTAGCGACAGAGTCATTTTTCGCCAGAGTAATCAGTGGCTCTGCAACGCGACGGAGTTCTTTAGCTTTTGGCAGTGTAGTCTTGATCACTTCGTGCTCGATCAGAGACACAGCCATATTCTTGAACATCGCTTTGCGGTGCGCACTGGTACGATTTAGGTGACGACCAGATTTACGATGACGCATCTTATGTATCCTTTAAAACTTAGCTTAAGCCAACTCAGGAAGCCGCTTTATCATCGCCTTTGAGGCTAGCCGGTGGCCAGTTCTCAAGACGCATACCCAGGGACAGACCTTTAGATGCCAAGACATCTTTGATCTCCGTGAGTGACTTTTTACCCAAGTTCGGAGTTTTTAGCAGTTCAACTTCGGTGCGCTGGATCAGGTCACCGATGTAATAGATCTGCTCAGCCTTGAGACAGTTAGCAGAACGTACAGTCAGCTCCAGATCGTCAACCGGGCGCAGAAGCACTGGGTCGATTTCTGGTTCTGCTGGCTCAGCTTTCGCCTGCTCGCCTGCATCTTCGAGGTCAACAAACACTGCTAGCTGCTGCTGCAGGATTGTAGCCGCACGACGGATGCACTCTTCTGGATCGATCGTACCGTTAGATTCGATATCGATTACCAGCTTGTCGAGGTCAGTACGCTGTTCAACACGCGCACTCTCAACAGCGTAAGAGACGCGCTGAACCGGGCTGTAGCTCGCATCCAACTGCAGTCGGCCAATGGCACGAGTTTCGTCTTCGTCGCTGATGCGTGCGTCAGCAGGCACATAACCACGACCGCGCGTTACAGTCAGGCGCATGTTTAGAGTTGCACCAGACGTTAGGTTTGCGATTACGTGTTCTGGGTTTGCGATCTCAACATCCTGGTTAACCTGAATGTCACCTGCGGTGACAGCTCCTGGGCCAGTCTTGTTGATTGTCAGCACCGCTTCGTCGTTGTTATGCAGAGTAACAGCTACACCTTTAAGGTTGAGGAGGATCTCAATGACATCCTCCTGCACACCTTCGATGGTGCTGTACTCATGCAGAACCCCGTCGATCTCTACCTCAGTGACAGCACAACCTGGCATAGAAGATAGAAGAATACGGCGCAGCGCGTTGCCCAGAGTGTGACCGAAGCCACGCTCCAGTGGCTCGAGAACCACCTTCGCACGTGTCTTGCTGATCTCTTGCACGTCGATGTGACGCGGGCTTAGAAACTCATTTACTGAACGCTGCATTTGTGTTCCACCAGTCAAGTTTAAATTACTTAGAGTAGAGCTCTACGATCAACAGTTCGTTGATGTCAGCAGAGAGATCTGAACGCTCAGGAGCAGACTTGAAAGTCCCTTCCATTTTAGCGCTGTCGACTTCGACCCACTCAACCGGTGCACGCTGTGCAGCCAGTTCCAGTGCCGCTTTAATACGGAGCTGGTTTTTTGACTTTTCACGTACAGCAACAACGTCACCGGCCTGAACCTGGTAAGAAGCGATGTTTACAACAGCACCATTAACAGTGATCTGACGGTGAGCAACGATCTGACGTGCTTCAGCACGTGTAGAACCGTAACCCATGCGGTATACAACGTTGTCGAGACGGCTTTCGAGGAGCTGCATCAGGTTTTCACCCGTTGCGCCCTTACGACGAGCCGCTTCTTTGTAGTATCCACGGAACTGCTTCTCGAGCACACCGTACATACGACGAACTTTCTGTTTTTCACGAAGCTGAAGACCGTAGTCAGACAGACGGCCACGACGAGCGCCGTGTACGCCTGGTACAGTTTCAGCCTTGCACTTGCTGTCTAATGCGCGAACACCGCTCTTCAGGAAGAGGTCGGTGCCTTCGCGGCGTGACAGCTTGCACTTAGGTCCAATATAACGAGCCATAATTACTTACCGTCTCCAGATTAAACGCGACGTTTCTTCGGTGGACGACATCCGTTGTGCGGAATAGGCGTCACGTCAGTGATATTAGAGATCTTGTAGCCACAAGCGTTGAGTGCGCGTACTGCAGACTCACGACCTGGACCAGGACCCTTAACAAAAACGTCTAGGTTTTTCAGACCGTACTCAAGTGCAGCCTGACCAGCACGTTCTGCGGCAACCTGTGCAGCGAACGGCGTACTCTTACGAGAACCACGGAAGCCGGAGCCACCTGAAGTTGCCCATGACAGAGCATTACCCTGACGATCGGTAATGGTAATGATGGTGTTGTTAAAAGAGGCGTGGATGTGCGCTAGGCCGTCCGCTACCTGCTTTTTAACCTTTTTACGTGTGCGATTGTTTGGCTTTGCCATAATGGTAATTCCTATCGCTTACTTACGGATCGGCTTACGCGGGCCCTTACGGGTACGTGCGTTAGTCTTGCTGCGCTGACCGCGAACCGGCAAATTACGACGGTGGCGGATACCGCGGAAACAACCGAGGTCCATAAGACGCTTAATATTCATGTTGACTTCACGGCGTAGGTCGCCTTCGACAGTCAACTTGGTAATTTCACCACGAACATTATCGAGAACTTCTTCTGACAGATCGCCAATCTTTACAGACGGTTCAATGCCAACAGCGGCACAAATCTGCTGTGCAGTTGTGCGGCCGATCCCATAAATGTAGGTCAGAGAAATTACCGCATGCTTATTGTCAGGAATATTGACGCCAGCTATACGGGCCATTCAATGTACTCCAATTCTATTAATTTTCTCCCGGCTTGAACCGGAACGAAATTCATTCAGTTCGTGGAAGGCGCGCAATGATACACGCTGATTAAAAATAAATCAACGGTTGCGGCCTTCCCCCCATCAAACGCCAGGATTAACCCTGACGCTGTTTATGACGGGGCTCCACTTTGCAGATTACGCGAACGCTACCGTTACGACGTACAATCTTGCAGTTACGGCAAATCTTTTTAACAGATGCACGTACTTTCATGGTCCACCTCTATCGGCTTAGCGCAGGAAGCCTGCGCCGCCCTTAAGATTCGATTTCTTCATCAAGGATTCGTACTGGTGTGACATCAAGTGCGACTGCACCTGTGCCATGAAGTCCATTACCACAACTACGACGATGAGTAGCGAAGTACCACCGAAGTAGAAAGGCACGTTCCATGCGACAACCATCGCCTGAGGCATCAGAGATACCGCAGTGATGTATAGAGCGCCGAAGAGTGTAAGACGGCTCAATACAGTGTCGATGTAACGGGCGGACTGCTCACCTGGGCGAATACCCGGAATGAAGGCACCCGATTTCTTCAGGTTATCCGCCACTTCACGAGGATTAAACATAATCGCCGTGTAGAAGTAGCAGAAGAAGATTATTGCTGCGGCAAACAACAGGATATACAGCGGCTGGCCAGGGCCAAGCGCGAGTGCGACATCCTGCAGCCAGTCCATACCCTCTGACTGACCAAACCATTGGCCCAGAGAGGCAGGGAACAGCAGAATAGATGACGCGAAGATCGGTGGGATAACACCCGCCATGTTGACCTTCAGCGGCAAATGACTCGTCTGTGCCGCGTAGACGCGACGTCCCTGCTGACGCTTAGCATAATTGATCGTAATACGACGTTGCCCGCGCTCCATAAAGACCACGAAACCAACCGTCGCTACCGCCAATACAGCAATTGCCAACAGAGCCAGGATATTCAAATCACCCTGACGAGCCGACTCAAAGGACTGACCGATCGCACCCGGCAGACCCGCCACGATGCCAGCAAAGATCAGAATAGAGATACCGTTACCGATACCACGCTCTGTCACCTGCTCACCTAACCACATCAGAAACACCGCTCCTGCTACGAGAGTCACAACCGCTACAAAGTAGAAGTTGAACGCTGTAGAGAAAGCTATGCCCTGATTGGCAAGACCCACCGCCATACCCAACGCCTGCACAGTTGCTAATACAACGGTACCGTAACGCGTGTACTGGTTGATCTTACGGCGACCCGCTTCACCCTCTTTCTTGAGGGCTTCGAGCTGTGGGCTCACGGCTGTCATCAACTGCATAATGATAGATGCAGAGATGTACGGCATGATACCCAAGGCCAGGATAGACATACGCTCCAGCGCACCACCTGAGAACATGTTAAACAAGCTCAGGATAGTGCCCTGGTTCTGATCAAAGAGCGCAGCGAGACGATCTGGGTTAATACCCGGTACCGGAATATGCGCGCCTATGCGATACACGATGATCGCGATTGCGACGAAGCGGAGGCGAGCCCAGAGCTCACCCAGACCGCTTTGCATTCCCGCTGTTGCTTGTCCTTTGATTGCCATTAGTCTTCTACCTTACCACCGGCAGCTTCAATAGCAGCTTTAGCGCCTTTGGTCACTTTAAGACCTTTAACGGTAACTGCCTTAGTAATTTCACCAGACAGGATTACACGTGCAGAGGTGATCTCTTCACGAATAATGTCAGCCTGTTTCAGCGCTGCTAGGTCGACAGTGTCAACACCAGCCGCTACGAGTTCATTGAGACGGATCTCAGCAACGTAGCGCGCTTGACGGGACGTGAAGCCGAACTTAGGCAGACGACGCTGCAGCGGCATCTGACCGCCTTCAAATCCCGGTTTTACAGAACCGCCAGAGCGGCTTTTCAAACCCTTGTGACCGCGGCCACAAGTTTTACCCAGACCAGAGCCGATACCGCGGCCGACGCGCTTTGGCGCCTGCTTAGAGCCGGCACCCGGGCGTAGAGTGTTCAAACGCATTGGGTGATCCTCTTACTCGCCTTCTACACGAAGCATGTAGCTGACTTTGTTAATCATGCCACGTACTGCTGGAGTATCTTCCAACTCAACAGTGTGGTTCATGCGACGCAGACCAAGACCTGTAAGGGTCGCTTTATGCTTCGGCAGAGTACCGATTGGGCTACGTACTAGGGTTACTTTTACAGTGTTCGCCATTGCTTAGTTCCCCAGAATTTCGTCTACAGATTTGCCACGCTTAGCAGCAACATCTTCAGGAGACGTCATTGCAGCAAGACCTTTAACAGTCGCGCGAACAACGTTCACTGGGTTAGTTGAGCCGTAGCACTTAGCCAGTACGTTCTCTACACCAGCAAGCTCGAGTACAGCACGCATAGCGCCACCAGCGATTACGCCAGTACCTTCAGATGCAGGCTGCATGTAGACCTTAGAAGCACCATGACGTGCTTTTACTGGGTACTGCAGAGTGTGGCCGTTGAGCTGTACGCTAACCATGTTACGGCGCGCCTGCTCCATAGCTTTCTGAATCGCAACAGGCACTTCGCGCGCTTTACCGCGACCGAAGCCTACACGACCGTTGCCATCGCCAACTACAGTCAAAGCTGTGAAACCGAAGATACGGCCACCCTTAACTACTTTGGCTACGCGGTTAACCTGAACAAGCTTCTCTTGCAGTTCACCGTCTTTCTGTTCGTGATTTGCCATAATGAGACCTTTAGAATTCCAGACCGCCTTCACGTGCAGCGTCTGCAAGAGCAGCTACACGACCGTGGTATTTAAAACCAGAGCGGTCAAACGCAACCTGGCTAACGCCTGCTTCTTTAGCACGGCTTGCGATAAGCGCACCGACTTTCTTAGCAGCTTCGATGTTGCCAGTTGCGCCTTCACGCAGTTCTTTTTCAACTGTCGAGGCAGATGCCAAAACAGCGCTGCCGTCAGCAGAGATAACTTGCGCATAGATATGACGCGGTGTGCGGTTTACGCACAGACGTACAGCACCCTGTTCACGCATCTGTGAGCGTGAGCGGCGAGCACGACGAATACGAGCTTCTTTTTTAACGTTCATAACCCTGCCTTACTTCTTCTTAGCCTCTTTACGGCGTACATATTCGTCAACATAACGAACACCCTTGCCTTTGTAAGGCTCTGGTGGACGGAAGCCACGAATTTCTGCAGCCACCTGACCGACAACCTGCTTGTCCGCACCCTTAATTACAACCTGAGTTGCAGCGGGAACTTCAGCAGTGATGCCTTCTGGCAGGGCATATTCGATTGGGTGCGAGAAGCCCAGTGACAGGTTCAGAGATTTACCCTGAAGCGCAGCACGGTAACCTACACCAATAAGTTGCAGCTCTTTTTTGAACCCTTCGCTTACACCGGTAACCATGTTACCAACCAGTGCGCGAGTAGTGCCGGCCAGTGCAACTGCACCTTTAGAGCCGTCACGCGGTGCGAACGTCAGCTCAGCATCACCCTGCTCCATCGTTACTGATGGGTGGATGTCATGAGACAACTGTCCGTTAGAACCTTTAACAGTTACTGTCTGGCCTGCAACAGTTACAGACACGCCTGATGGCAGTGCAACAGGTTTCTTAGCGATACGAGACATCGTAATACTCCCTTAGAATACAGTCGCAATAACTTCGCCACCTACACCAGCAGCGCGCGCAGCGCGATCGGTCATTACACCTTTGCTAGTAGATACGATAGCGATACCCAGACCGTCAGAAACCTTTGGCAGGTCACCAACACCTTTGTAGATGCGCAGAGATGGTTTGCTTACGCGCTTAATCTCAGCGATAACTGGCTTGCCTTCGAAGTACTTCAACTCGATAGACAGCACAGGCTTAACATCACCTTCTACTGCGTAGTCAGCAATGTAACCTTCATCTTTCAGAACTTTCGCAACAGCGACTTTCTGCTTCGAAGAAGGCATAGCCACAGCAGCTTTTTCAGCCATGTGACCGTTGCGGATGCGTGTGAACATATCCGCGAGCGTGTCTTGCATGCTCATGCTTTTTACTTCCTCTTATGTGCAGCGCGATGCGGTAGCCCCTCAACCAACTCGAGAGGCCCTGACCACCGCGCTTACCGTTAACCAGTTGGTAATTGGATTACCAGCTAGCCTTCTTAAGGCCTGGTACGTCACCGCGCATTGCAGCTTCGCGCAGCTGGTTACGGCACAGACCGAACTTGCGGTAAACCGCATGTGGACGACCTGTTACCTGACAGCGACGCTGTTTACGTACTGGGCTAGAGTCACGTGGCAATTTCTGCAACGCAACCTGTGCTTCCCAAACTTCATCTTCTGAAGAAGCTGGTGAAGCGATAACCGCTTTAAGTGCAGCACGTTTTTCAGCGAACTTCTCCGCTAATTTTTCGCGCTTTGCTTCGCGATTCCACATTGATACCTTAGCCATAGTCCTACCCTTATTTCTTGAATGGGAACTGCAGCGCGCTCAACAGAGCACGACCTTCGTCGTTCGTCTTCGCTGTAGTCGTGATAGTGATATCAAGACCACGCAGAGTGTCTACTTTGTCGTAGTCAATCTCTGGGAAGATGATCTGTTCTTTAACGCCCATGCTGTAGTTGCCACGACCGTCGAAAGACTTAGGGTTCAAACCACGGAAGTCACGGATACGTGGAATTGCAACATCTACCAGACGGTCTAGGAATTCCCACATACGCTCGCCGCGCAGTGTTACCTTACAACCGATTGGCCAACCTTCACGGACCTTGAAGCCCGCGATAGATTTACGTGCCTTAGTTACAACCGGCTTCTGACCAGCGATCTGAGTCAGATCGTTAACTGCATTCTCAAGCAGTTTTTTGTCAGCCAACGCTTCACCCACACCCATGTTCAGAGTGATTTTGGTGATACGTGGAACAGCCATAACGTTTGGCGAGTTCAATTCTTCTTTCAGACCCACTTTAACTTCTGAGTCGTAAAGCGCTTTCAATCTAGACATCTGTTCAACTCCTATTACTGATCGCCAGCTACTACTGCGCCGGTTGATTTGTAGAAGCGAACTTTCTTGCCATCTTCAAGAGTCTTGAAGCCAACGCGATCGCCTTTACCCGTTTCAGCGTTAAAGATCGCAACGTTAGAAGTAGCAATAGCCGCCTCTCTCTCAACGATGCCACCTGGCTGCTGAAGCATTGGATTTGGCTTCTGGTGCTTCTTAACCATGTTGATGCCAGACACGATCAAACGATCGTTTTCGAGTACGCGTACAACCTTGCCACGCTTACCCTTGTCCTTGCCTGCGATAACGATGACTTCGTCGTCACGTTTAATCTTGCGCATTTTTAATTACCTTCGTTTCCTACTACCTTCCTCATGCTCAAAAACGCCAAACTCTCTCGAGCTTGGCGTTTTCGCTAAAACTCCGAAAAATATTCGGGGTCTTACAGCACTTCAGGCGCCAGGGAAATGATCTTCATGAACTTCTCGTTACGAAGCTCACGCGTTACTGGGCCGAAGATACGAGTACCGATCGGTGCATCGTTGTTGTTCAAAAGAACCGCTGAGTTAGTATCAAAGCGAATCAATGAACCATCTGGACGACGAACACCTTTACGGGTACGTACTACGACTGCTTTAAGAACCTGACCTTTCTTAACCTTGCCACGCGGAATTGCTTCCTTGACTGTCACCTTGATGACATCGCCAACACTGGCGTAGCGGCGGTGAGAACCACCCAGGACCTTAATACACATAACTCGCTTGGCACCGCTGTTATCAGCGACATCAAGCATAGTTTCTGTCTGAATCATGGTCTACTCCACAATCTCTATGTCTTCGCCCACCACGAAATCGCGATGAGCGAAGCGGCTAGTGAAGCAAAGGTGCGTAATATTACACCTTTGCAGCACGTTCTTCAATGCGAATCAAAGACCAAGTTTTAGTCTTCGACAATGGGCGACTTTCCGCGATGGTCACGAGGTCACCCATCTGGCATTCATTCTTTTCGTCATGTGCGTGCAACTTAGTTGAACGCTTAACGAATTTGCCGTAGATCGGGTGTTTTACCTTGCGCTCAACCAGCACAGTGATGGTTTTATCCATCTTGTCACTGATGACCTTACCGGTCACAGTACGGGTACGTTTTTCAGCGCTCATTTATTCACCTGCTTTTCGTTCAGTACTGTTTTTACGCGAGCGATGTCACGACGAACCTGACCAAGCAGGTGAGTCTGTGCCAGCTGGCCAGTAGCTTTCTGCATACGCAGGTTAAACTGGTCCTTGAGAAGCGACAGCAGAGACTGCTGCAGCTCATCTACGGACTGTTCACGTAGTTCAGTTGCTTTCATTACATCACCGTCCGCTTAACAACAGTTGTTGGAACCGGCAGCTTAGCAGCAGCCAGCGCGAAGGCTTCGGTTGCGAGATCTTCTGGTACACCTGCCATTTCAAACAGAACCTTACCAGGCTGGATCTGAGCGACCCAGTACTCAACGTTACCCTTACCTTTACCCATACGTACTTCGAGTGGCTTGCCGGTAATCGGCTTGTCTGGGAACACACGGATCCAGATTTTACCACCACGCTTAACGTGACGAGTCATGGTACGACGAGCAGCTTCGATCTGGCGCGCAGTGATGCGACCACGATCAGTTGCTTTAAGTGCAATTTCACCAAAGCTTACTTTGCTACCGCGCTGAGCCAGACCGCGGTTACGGCCAGTCTGTACCTTGCGGAATTTCAGACGTTTAGGTTGCAGCATTGACGTCTACCTCACTTGCCTTTCTTCGCAGGTGTTTTCTTCTCAGCGCGTACCTGTTCGATACCACCAAGAATCTCACCTTTGAAGATCCATACTTTAACGCCGATCACACCGTAAGTGGTGTGCGCTTCATAAGTCGCGTAATCGATATCGGCACGCAGAGTGTGAAGAGGCACACGACCTTCGCGGTACCACTCAGTACGCGCGATCTCAGCACCGCCGAGACGGCCAGCTAGAGAGATCTTGATACCTTTTGCGCCAGCACGCATAGCGTTCTGAACCGCACGCTTCATAGCGCGACGGAACATCACACGACGCTCCAACTGACCCGCAACGTTCTGTGCAACTAGCTTCGCATCCAGATCTGGCTTGCGAACTTCTTCAATGTTGATGTGCACTGGCACACCCATCATTGCAGATACAGTTGAACGCAGAACTTCTACGTCTTCACCTTTCTTACCAATCACGATACCGGGACGGGCAGTATAGATAGTGATTTTTGCATTCTGTGCAGGACGCTCGATTTCGATGCGGCTAACAGATGCTTTCTCAAGCTGCTTCTCCAAGTACTTACGCACTTCGAGGTCATTTAGCAGTTTTTTCGCGTAATCGGCTTTGTCTGCGTACCACACAGAAGTGTGATCCTTAACAACGCCAAGCCGAATACCGGTTGGGTGAACTTTCTGACCCATGATTAAATCTCCTAGTACTCAGCTATTAGTCCGCGACCTTGACCGTGATGTGGCAAGAGCGTTTCAAAATTCGATCAGCTCGACCCTTAGCACGTGGACGGATACGCTTCATGGTCATGCCCTCATCTACGAATACTGTCGATACACGCAGTTCGTCGATGTCAGCACCATTATTGTGCTCTGCGTTTGCAATTGCAGACTCAAGCACCTTCTTAACCAGGTGTGCACCTTTTTTGGTGCTGAACGCCAGAATGTTCAGAGCTTCGCCAACAGACTTGCCACGAATCTGGTCAGCAACCAGACGGGCTTTCTGAGCGGAGATGCGGGCGCCGTTATGCTTAGCAATAGCTTCCATCATCAACTCCTAATTATCGCTTGGCTTTCTTATCTGCTACGTGACCCTTGAAGGTACGAGTAGCAGAGAATTCGCCTAGTTTATGACCTACCATGTCTTCAGTAACGAATACTGGGACATGCTGACGGCCATTGTGTACCGCAATCGTCAGTCCGACAAAGTTCGGAAAGATTGTGGAGCGACGCGACCAAGTCTTAATTGGCTTACGATCGTTCGCTTCGATTGCAGCTTCTACCTTTTTCAACAAGTGAAGGTCGATAAAAGGACCTTTCTTCAATGAACGTGGCACGGCTGATTCCCCTTACTTACGACGGTCACGTACGATAAGTCTATCGGTACGCTTGTTGCTACGAGTCTTATGACCCTTAGTCGGAACACCCCAAGGTGTAACTGGGTGACGGCCACCAGAAGTACGACCTTCACCACCACCATGCGGGTGATCTACTGGGTTCATCGCCACACCGCGGACGGTAGGACGAACACCACGCCAGCGCGTAGCACCAGCTTTACCCAGACGACGCAGGCTGTGCTCGCCGTTACCAACTTCACCTAGTGTCGCACGACACTCCACAAGGACTTTACGCATCTCACCTGAACGCAGGCGGATAGTTGCGTAAGTACCCTCACGCGCAACCAACTGAACTGATGCACCCGCTGAACGAGCCAGCTGTGCGCCTTTACCAGGCTTCAGTTCGATACAGTGAATGGTTGCACCCACTGGAATGTTGCGTAAAGGCATGCAGTTACCAGGCTTGATATCAACCATCTCGCCAGACATCAGCGGCGTGCCAGCTTCAACGCCCTTAGGAGCGATGATGTAGCGACGCTCACCGTCTGCGTATTTCACTAGAGCGATGTTCGCAGAACGGTTTGGATCGTATTCCAGACGCTCAACAACACCAGGGATGTTGTCCTTGTTGCGACGGAAGTCGACCACACGGTAAGCCTGCTTGTGACCACCACCAATGTGACGGGTAGTGATACGACCGTTATTGTTACGACCGCCAGACTTAGACTTTTTCTCAACCAGACCTGCGAAAGGCTTACCCTTGTGCAGCTCTTGACCTTTAACAGTAACGACGTGACGACGTCCTGCTGAGGTTGGTTTTGCTTTAACAGTTGCCATGTCTCAACCCCCTCTTATTCGCCAGCAGCCAGAAAATCGATTTCTGAACCGTCAGCCAGACGTACGTACGCTTTACGAACATCAGAACGCTTGCCCATACCACGCATAGTGCGCTTGGTTTTGCCTTTCTGGTTCAGTACGTTAACGCTCTCAACTTTAACGTTGAAGAGCTTCTCAACTGCAGCCTTGATTTCTGGCTTAGTTGCGTCTTTAGCTACACGGAAAACAACCTGCTCACTTCCTTCAGCTACGATAGTAGCTTTCTCAGAGATGTGCGGTCCGAGCAGCACTTTGTAGATGCGTTCCGGGTTCATGCAAACACCTCCTCGATCTTCTTCAGAGCAGGAACAGTCATAACGACTTTGTCGAAACCGATCAGCGATACTGGATCGATACCTGCTGCATCAATCACATCAACGTGCGGAACGTTGCGCGAAGAGAGGTAGAGGTTCTGATCAACTTCTTCAGTAACAACCAGAGCATTGCTCAGGTCGAACTCTTTCATTTTTGCTAGGAACTGCTTGGTTTTTGGAGCTTCTACAGAGAAGTTCTCAACAACAACCAGACGCTCCTGACGAACCAGCTCAGACAAGATAGAACGCATCGCAGCGCGGTACATCTTCTTGTTAACTTTCTGGTCGTAGCTGCGTGGTTTCGCAGCAAAGGTAACACCACCTGTACGCCAGATAGGTGAGCGAGTAGTGCCCGCACGAGCACGACCAGTACCTTTCTGACGGAATGGCTTAGCACCACCACCAGATACTTCTGAACGGGTTTTCTGAGCTTTAGTACCCTGACGGCCACCTGCTAAGTAAGCAGTTACGACCTGGTGTACCAGTGCTTCATTAAACTCTTTACCAAACGCTGATTCAGCAACTTCTACTGAACCGTTGGCACCAGTTAGATTCAAATTCATGTCAATCTCCCTTAGCCGCGCGCTTTAACAGCTGGTTTAACGATGACATCACCGCCTGGAGCACCTGGAACGGCACCCTTGACGAGGATCAGGTTACGCTCAGCATCTACACGTACAACCTCAAGGCTCTGTACTGTAGAACGCTCTGCGCCCATGTGACCCGCCATGCGCTTACCTTTAAAAACGCGACCTGGTGTTTGACACTGGCCGATTGAACCCGGAGCACGGTGAGACAGAGAGTTACCGTGAGTCATGTCCTGAGTGCGGAAGTTGTGACGTTTAACGCCACCCTGGAATCCTTTACCCTTTGACTGACCCGTAACATCTACTTTCTGACCTGCTTCGAAGCGCTCAACTGTAAGTGCATCACCTACGTTGATTTCCTCATCACCATTCGCGCGGAACTCCCACAAACCTGCACCTGCTTCGACGCCAGCTTTTGCGAAGTGACCAGCTTCTGGTTTAGAAAGGCGGTTAGCCTTTTTAGTACCAGTAGTCACCTGAATAGCAGCGTAACCATCAGTATCGATAGTTTTAACGCAAGTCACGCGGTTCGGTTCTACCTCGATGACGGTGACTGGCACGGACACGCCATCTTCTGTGAAGACACGGGTCATACCCGCTTTACGTCCGATAAGTCCTAATGACATTTTTATACCTCTTGCCAGTTGTGTACGGGGCTGTTACCCACTACGGCTACCCTTTTCAGGGGTATTCCACAAATAGCGCTTCATTAATTAATAAATCTGCGCGTGCTTATTAGCCTAGGCTGATCTGCACTTCAACACCCGCTGCGAGATCCAGCTTCATCAGCGCGTCAACGGTTTTTTCCGTTGGCTCAACGATGTCTAGAACACGCTTGTGCGTACGAATTTCGTACTGATCACGCGCGTCTTTGTTGACGTGCGGAGAGATCAGAACGGTGTAACGCTCTTTGCGAGTAGGAAGTGGGATCGGACCACGCACCTGAGCACCAGTTCGCTTAGCCGTTTCAACGATCTCCTGAGCCGATGAATCGATCAGTCGATGGTCAAAAGCTTTCAGACGAATTCTGATTTTTTGGTTCTGCATTTTGATCACGCATTTCCTAATAGTTTAATTTACGGCAATAGCCGACCTCCCCTCGGAATAAGGGGACGCAAATTGTACGCGGACTTACTAATTAGAGTCAAACAATTTATTGATTAGAAATTGAGCAGCTAGAGCACTTT
>Ga0209961_1000331_pt1 | contig 16436 bp, 19 predicted proteins | sample SalPonA_B_H2O_MG_FD_185719 | JGI IMG/M metagenome (GOLD analysis project Ga0209961, IMG submission 185719) | Water microbial communities from South San Francisco under conditions of wetland restoration - Salt Pond MetaG R2A_B_H2O_MG (SPAdes)... | ecosystem: Environmental > Aquatic > Non-marine... | reverse complement strand
ACGAGAACGGGTAAGCTTCCTCGTTCAGCGGGTCATTAGACGAGATCCATTTCCACGCCATTTGACTGGCTTTGGATTGAATCTTGTACTGCGCACCACCGCGCGATTTACCGAAAGCCTCACGAATTGAAGTGCACAGCAATTCATCCGCAATACTCCGCCATTCCTGCTCAGAAATGTCGACCGGCAATACCAACAAGTCACCCTCGCTAAGCGTGGGTTCCTCGCTGAATACCGATTCGGCAGCCAACTCATTTTCGTCAATCAGCTGAAGAGATAGCATCTCTTCAGCCTGAGCATCACCGCGTTCAGCAGCGTCAAACAAAGCAAACATATCGTTTTGCATGGTCTTTCTCCTCGGAGATAGACCCACCCCCAGCAGGGAGTGAGTAATCTCCCTACTTGGGTGTGTGTAAAACAACGTGTTACGCGGCTTTCAAAAATTGCTTGGCCAGGGCGAACAGCGAACCGTTCAGGTCCTCTACTCGTGAAATGACTTCCGCATTCTTAAAATACCGATCAACAGCCTGAGACCGTATGCCGATGGCATACACCTCAATGCTAGCTCGATCGCACAGTGCATTGACGTACTGAACAACACCGCCATCACTGGGGGCACCGTCAGTGATGACAATCATCACCTTACGTTCGCGCCGAGACTCAAGAGCAAGCTCCCGAAGCCCATACATCATGGCTTGTCCCATTGGCGTTCCTCCACTTGCTCGCACAGCGAACCGTTTCAGATTTGGGCGTACAGACTGGCCTCTGCGAATAATCGGATTAACCGCATCCCTAAACCCAAATACGCTCACCGCGACATCCGCTTGCGGAATCGAGGCGATCGCTAACGCCAAACTCACTGTTGCAGCATTGGCAATCGGCTGATCCCCACCCATTGACCCACTCGCATCGAGCAGGATATGAACGGAAGTATCAATCCGCTTCCCTTTCTCCTTATGGCGGAAGATATTTCTATCCCCTGCCATGCCTCGGGCTAAACGACGAGACTCAATACGACGGCCCTCCTCTCGCAAGGAGCGAACAGCCTTCGTTTGTGCCTGCAGCAACGCAGTGATTTGTGCTCTCAGTTGCGTAGATGCCATAAGCCCCTTGTTCAGAGACTCCTCGCCATCCATACCCCAATCGCTCCCACTGATTTGCTGACCAGCAGATAGATCTGAAACCATGTAAGGCTCATCTTCCGTCTGCTCATCTCTGGCCTCTGACGATAATGCGTCGGCCACTTTCTCCATGACATCCTCGGGCAGATCTGTCGCTGACAGAAGTTGCTCGATTCGTTCATGGGCGCTAGCGCCGTTGCCACCAGGATTGCTACTTGGTGCTTCGTCTGATGATTGCTCACCATCCTTGCCATTAGTGTCAGGCTGCTGCTCAGAATCAGACTCCTCATCTTCACTATCCGCATTGGATTGAGAAGTTGAATCGCCCTCTTCCTGGTCAGCTGAATCGCCCGATCCGCCATCACCGTCTGCATCTGCTTCAGAGTCAGAATTCCCAGCGCCGCCAGAGGTATCGCCAGTTTCACCTTCATCCGAGTCGGATTCAGGAGAACCATTGCCACCGCCAGAGGCACCATTGCCATCGTCATCGTCACTTGCATCTTCGCCCTCACCTTGCGGTGGTTGCTCAGGCTGCTCGTTTTCGATCTCTTCTTGCAGTACCTTGAGAATTGCTTCCGCAAGTCGCACGGCATCGAGTGTGTTTTGCATGTTGTCGAAGTAGAGGTTTAGAAGTCCGTCGAAACGAACAAAAAAGCCCTCTGGAAATACTTCTTCCGCCATGCGTACACAATCGTCATACATCGGTTTTGACTCAGCCAAATTCCACTGACGCTGCCTAACCGAAGCTAGGACAAAGTTCAGTAGACGACCTGCCTCACTGAGTTCAGCGGGAGGTGTTTCGTGCTTCTCAGCAACGTAAGACCAGAGTGCTCTGAGCTTACGTTCGGTGCCGGGAAACTCTCCAACCATCGCCATTTCAATGCGGGGGTCTTCAAGGATGTTGGTCAATCCGCGTGTCACGTCATCGGTTATGGAGCGAAATACCCCAAAATCGGTGAAGCGAATGTGAGCTGACTCATGGATGAGATACCCATAAACCAGCACGTACAGCGTCTCTCCCGTAACTGTATCCAGAAACGGGATGTAGATTGTGCTGCCGTCAGTACATGCAGTTGAGCCACTACAAATGACTCGAACTCCAAAACTGTCACCATAGGCGCCCGCTACGATCGGTAGCGAGCCTCTTAGTACGTTATCCATAATGGATCTCCTATTAGAAGCTGCTACGACCGCGTGCGCGTGACGTAATTACAATGTGATCCTCTTCAGCGACCTCGGCAATTAACTTGCCGTGAGCACCTTGGAGCATCGTTTTAACTGAAGTCTCACCGCTAAGGATCGATTCCAGTCGGCGTTCAGAACCACACGTTGATAAGAACGAAACGACGTGCCCAATAATGGGATCGTCTTTCTTGATCACGCCATCCACAGGAATAGCCTTTTCAAGCTCTTCGAACTGATCAAGCAGGCGCGTCAGGCGACCGTTGTTAAACCGCATAGCGTTCAACTTAGTCATCATCGGCTGGAGCTTTGAGAGCAACGATGCGGGGCTCATGTCGTTCTTACGATCAACGAGAGCGTCCGCAGCGGTGTTACACAGCACCCCTACTTCGTGCAGTACGCTTGATGAGATAGCCTCTTCATCAAACTCATGCCCAGGTTTAGGTGAAATCTCTAACAGAACGACATCGAAGCTAAACTTAGCGCCGATGTAATCCTTATCGAGAATCTGTCGAATGACCCGTTGATGCTCGGCATTTTCAGCCAGCCAGTTCTCAAGGTTCGTATCAAAATCCGCAAGGAATTTGGTCTTTGCCTCAGAGTACTCGCCCTTGATCTGCTCAAGCTGACCAAGTGCATCCTCAAGCGCTTCGTTCGCTACCAGAAATCCGCCAGCGAAACGCGTGCCCTTTGTGAGCAACACCCGTTCAGCTTTTTTGCGAAGGGTGTCGAACGGTGTGAGTGCAGATGCCGGAAAAACCGCCTTCTGCCCTCGTTTCAACAAATTTGATGGTGGCAATTCACCATCAACTACGTAATCAGTGTCGAGTGCTTTCGCCTCTCCACCCCATTTACGCGCGCGCGGATGCACGAGCGTACAGCCATTATGGAATTCCATTGGCCTTCTCCTTAAAGTGTGACGCTAAGCGTCGGTGTGTGTGAAAGTGTGTAATCCGCCTCAGAACGAGACGGATCTAGCAATTTTGCGTCGCTGTTCTAGCGAAGCTCCTGCTGGGCGGTCCAAACAACCAAAGGTCATTGCAAGTTCCTTAACGATCGCTTTGTCGCTCACGATGCTCATACCCTCCCAGTGCCAGCACTGGTGGATATAAGGCTCCAAATCGGCGAACCGAGTTGGAAGAGCGGCATTACTATCGTCAGACACTTGAGCATTGAGCTTGCGGTGAAGTGCGTACACGAAGAACAGCCCTAAGACCCCCTCCTCGTACTCACTGCCGCCTGCTTCTTTGCCACCTAATATCTGCTCTACGACAGATAGGTTTTCGAACTCTTGAGCGAAGTGCTGAATAAAGACATTCTCGTGGTTAAACAGACTGTCCGAGATCTCAACAACGAATTGTTGAGCACGTTCAATCGGATGTAACCGCGTATCCAGTCGATACCAAAACCGCGGAGGGTAAGCCAGATCAGATTCAGAGATTGATGCAGAAGCGGCGATCACTCGACCACTTGCTTCATCAAAATCCACCCCGGACCAGTCTTCATATCCCTTGCGGTACTTCTCCCTGCTTTTCTTATAAAGATCACCTTTACAAGTTCGTGCAGTGAGAGAGCCAGTTCGAGCCGCGCTAGTCGGCCCATACCAACAGTCGTAATGACCATAGGTAGCACTGTCTCTGGCTATCCAGACTTTATCGCTCGTTCCTTCGGTACAGCGCAGTATCGTGAATTGACTCATAGCGAGTTACCTCCCCATGCGTCACCCCAGATACCTTCGGCAATCTCATTGATCGCCATACGCTGCTCGGGTTTGAGACTGTCGGTGTAGGCCTCTTCAAGACCCTCACGTAGCGGATTATCTGTATCAGCATAATCAACTACGAGACCTGCCCATTTACGAAGAGAGCGCGTTGTCAGCGGCATACTGAGTGGTTGATCCACATCAGAGCCCGACAAGAAGCGATCTCGCGTAATATTGGCCAGACGCACCATTTTCTCTACCACATCGGCACCTTCGCACTGCTCTAAGTCAGGCTCAGATGCACGAAGGATCTTGTGCTCAATCTCCTTGTCCACATACGGGACTCGGATCATGCGCTTACGATCGTTTAACGCCATTTCTAGCGCGAACACACCTTGGTAGAGGCCTGTGTCATCACCGTTTCCGGTGGAATTGCCAGTCGCTACGAACCGGAAATTCTTATGTGGCTTAATCACCTCACCGCCGTTGTCATCGAGCACCAATGGCAAGCCATCGAGTACATCATGCAAGACGGTCAAGCGACCGGGTGGAATACGATCCATCTCGTTGAGGAGAAAGATGTAGCCGTATTTCATCGCCTTGGCTAAGGCACCATAACTGTACACAGTGCTGCCATTAACCAGATCGGTTTTGCCCAAAAAATCTGAAACCATGGTGTCCTCACTACCATTGGTAGCCACGACGGGATAGTTCAGCTTATGAGCGATGTTAAGGATCGATGAGGTCTTACCTGCGCCCGCATCCCCGGCCAGCCAGAGAAAATCTTTTCTCGGGTTATCCAGGAAGTTGTTCACCTTGCGTAAGATTCGACGGTCAAATACATAGTGCACATCCCCATCAGGGATAGGCAGCTCTGCATCAAACTCAAAACCAGCCAGATACACGTCTGATTTTGCATCCTCGATACCAAAGCCCTTACGGACATTAACGGCTTTGTTTCTTTCGGTCGTTGCTTTCATGGTACGTCTCCTTGCCCGTTCAGACGTACCCATCCCATGAAGGGTGATACGCCCTTCTGGGTTGTGTGTTTAAAGTGCGGGATCCATTACGGATCGAGTTAAGATCAGTGACATTGACCAGTGATATGGCCATGCAGCATTTCGATGTCGCGTGCTGCTTCTTTTGCACTGCAGGAATAACCGTACAGTGACAAAAACCTTACTTTTCGAAACACACAGCAAGCCATGCGCTTTGAGAAGAAAGGAGCTGCGATAAGGTCACCCTTACCGCATTCCTTATTAGAAGTTACCTACCTTTGTAGCCTTCGCGTCGTTACCAATGACACTCTCATTGATCACTAGGTTCTTGCTCAAAGTTAAGCGTGACTCCATCCGATCTGGCTTACGGAACTCCTCGACGGTGCCCTGGGGAATATCCAAAGCTTTTTGCAGCTTCGACCAATCCACAGTGCCCTTTTTAGAGAAGCGGGTAATTTTTACTCCGGCGTAATCTGCCAAGAGGTAATCACCCATCTCTGAAGTTAGAGCGTCAGACAACTCTTTCTGCTCATCTTTCAGAGCCTTCACGCGAGCATCCAATGCCTTTAACTCCTCTTGGGTTTCAGCCCAAGATTCAGCTAACGCACGGAAGCGAAACTCACCCTGCCCAGAGGCAGGAATGAATAGATCACGTTCAGGATCCAGCTCAGGTGCTGTATCGGTTTGGATCAAGTCCCAGAACGCTTTAGCCGCACTGAGAATAGCTTCTTGATCTGCGTCAGAGACGGTAATGCGGAACTCCCTTACCAGCGGTTCTTCACCGTCACCCGTAGGTTCCATATAGAAGAAAAGCCGGCCTGAAGACGCGCCTACCACGACGGCTTGTACCTTCACCTGCATTTCGTACAGACGATATGTGGGCGAGTCGGTACCGTGTTCCAGCACTTCATCAAACACCTTCTGTGATGGCGCCTTAAACTCAAAAGGTTCACCCTCAGAGCTAAAACCATCCAGTGAAGCACGCAATACAGGCCAGTCTGAGTATTCAGCACAAATCGGAAGTAAGACTTCGTCATAGGCTGATTCTGCAAACTGACGCGCTGCGTCCTCTAAGCGGTGCCCACGTTGGATATTCGGATTTCCAGAGAGATCCAGCGGATTTTGGCGACCCGTCTTCTCCATCCAGAGCTCGCGCGGTGTTTTATACGGCGATAGCCCCATAATTACCGGAATATCCGTGGCTGAAATGCCTTCGGCACGCCAATCCAACCATGCAGGTTCACCCTGCTTTACCTTGATAATGTTCATAGTCTTTCTCCAACAGGTGTGTGTCGGGGGCCAACTACAAACATCCCGCCTGGGAGAAGTAGTTTCCCCCAGGGGTGTGTAAAACAGTCAATCCATGATGGATTGATTACGCTGCGTTGCTATCCTGGTTCAAGCCGGCCTTAGCCTTCTCAATCTCAGAACGGGCATACGCAAGTTCAGGTGGGTGATTACCAAAACGCGTTTCGATAACCTCTTCTGCTGCTTCAAACGTGCCAACCTCCTTGCTGCGATCAATGATCTTGGCAATAAAGTTAACAACCTTCTCAGGCAGTTCCTGTGCTTCGGGAACAACAACTTCACCTTCAATGACCGCAGTGCGATCGTCTCTGGCGAGACCTTCACCGTTGTCTTCGTTGATGATGCGCATAGCTTCACCAAAGGCGACAGAGGTCTTAGGCCACCATTTGGCAGCTTTTTTGACGATTGTTTTCGCAATCATCTCATCTTCCCAATCTTTCCAAGGGCCTGATACGCCGTGCCGCTTAACCATCTCAGAGGCGTCTCGGCACTTATGAATGTACTCAAGACCGACTGGATAGTATTGGAACGAACCATCAGGCAACTTAGTGGTGCAATACCCGCCGACAACAGCACCACGCTCAGCACTCGACGCAAATGGATTTCGAGGATGTGTGGGTGCAGTGTATTCGCCGTTCCAAACAAAGCCTGCCACTTCATACTCATATACCAGCGTGGGTATACATGATGAGATGGAGCCTGTTTGCGCTGCCAGCTGAATCAAACCTTGATACTGAATATCGAGGATGATCTTGCCGTTGCGGGGTATTAAGTTTGCCAGCTTCAACACAGGGTTCAGAGTCAGCCCTACTTTTGCACACTGGTACATAGCCAGCTGCAGAGACGCAGGATTCTGTGTCGCCACTTTCTGAGTAAACGGGTTACCCGAGAGCTGCTGCACAGCGAAGACTTTCTCTTTGTCGAACTCAAGGCGCGACTGGTCAAACTGCGTTACCGATTTATCGATAGCGCCCATCAGCACAGGAGTCAGAGCCCCTGCATTGTCGTTAAGGTTAGCCATAGGAATTCTCCAAGCTTAAATGTGTAAAAATGAAAAAGCCCATCAAGCATCGCTTGTGGGCCTTTTTAAACATTGGATGAGTGGTGAATTTAGAAGCCGATATCGTCATCTAAATCGCCCCAATCATCTCCACCTGCAGTAGCCATCGCCGGAGCGGGTGACTGCTGCTGAACGGCAGCTTTTGCGGGCGTTTGGTTCGCAAAAGATTTGCCATCGATAAACTCAAACGAGTTCACAATGATCTCAACCGAGGTGTGTTTCTCACCTGATTTTGATTCCCAGTTATTCACTGAAAGCTCACCCTCAATGTAGATACGATCGCCTTTAGAGAAGTAGGTAGAGATCGTCTCTGCCGTGCTCCCAAACGCTTTGCAACGCATCCAGTTGGTGATGTCTTCTTTGCCTTTACGACGCTTATTAACAGCGACGCTCAACTCACAGATCTGCATTCCTGACGGTGTTGCAGAGGTTGAAATTGAACCAATACGGCCTGCATAAGTGACTTTGTTAATGTTCATAGTAAGTGCCCTCCTGGGGCTACGTTAGGGTGTGTGTTGATCCAAGATGGATCGGTTAGGTTAAGGTTAGCGTTTGATCTGACGGCGAACTGGCTTCGGCTCTGGGCGTGAAAAAACATGCTCAAAGATAAAGTCCAGTACACGGAAGGTCAGATCTACCGGAAGCAATATCAGTCTTGGCAAAAACACGAGGCTGTAAGCGACGAACATAAGGCCAATAAAGAAAAATGCTTCGTTAGGTGATACACCAGTCATAATTTCGATCTCCAAAGGAGGGACGAAATCAGCCGGGGCATGATGACGCCCCGAAGGTGTGTGAGTGACTCTTGCGAGTCGAGGTTAGTTCAATGACCCTGATCCGAAGATCCGCAGAGAGAAGGGTCGGGCTCTGCATTCAAACGCCTTCACAGTAAGGAAGGGCGTAAGAAACTTTGGAGATAATTTCAGTCTAGAACAGTTTTCCCGACTCGCAAGATCAGATTCCCATCACCTAGTAATAGCTCTTAGATGCTTTCTTCTGCTCAATTTTAACCACCCGATCAGCGGCAATAGCTTTCTTCCACTTCTGGTAAACCATCGCTTCATCTGTTTCGGCCAGCTGGTAAATCCTTAGCGCCCCATTGACTGAATCGTAAGCATTGACCCCAGTGAGCTTGTTTCGACGCTTTACTAGCGGTTCAAGCGAAATCTGATACTCGCCTGTGTCCGCCACTGAGCCAGCCGCCTCAAAGTAGTTCCGAGGCCTGCGTGCATCTTGAGGCGCAAAATTGATTGGCGTAGCGCACCCAGAATTCTGGATCTCAAACTTCTCACACAGGGACGCTTTAATCGCGGACATTTCAGCCAACGGCACTCGTACCACGTATCGAATACGGTAAATCGACCCGTCAGGGCGCGCAGCAAAACGCAATTCATGATCCTCGGTTTTGCCCATGGTTTCGATAAAACCACTGAGACCACGTTTATTGGCCGCCTGCATCTCGCCCGACACTATTTTACCTTCCAGCTTGGATTTAGCGTCTTTTGCGTTATCCCCCAGGCTTATGCCACGAACGCTGGTATCAGCTGCAAACGCGCCAGCCGACACCGACAAAGCAGCAACCACTAATAAACCACTCAGTTTCTTCATTCTTCGTTCCATATAGACGTTTACTGAGTCTATTTAAGCAATAAATCGCCAGTTTCAACGGTTAACATTGGGGTGCAGCGGTGCATCTCAATTAAATATGCCTATATTCAGATCCAGAGCAGATACACTTAAGGGTGAGGGATACCAGCCACATCCGAGATGGATGCCTGGGAGTGAACATCTCGATAGGTGCCTGGGAATTGCTCACCAGGAAAAGCGGATAGCCGCTCGGAGGCTTAGATGGCTAAAACTCAATCAAACTGGATATCGGCGTCCGAAGTTGGGCGGGCAAAGTTCTGCGCCCACGCTTTAGAGCTCAAATATTCCGGTGCCGCCGTTTCTGCCTCTGCTGAAAAAGCACGCGCTCGTGGTGATGCCGCACACGAGCAATTTAATACTCAGATGCGTAATGCTGAACGCGACAGTCGTTGCTTCATTGCCAGCCAAGTCTACGGTCTTAACGACCCACGCACCGATTCCTTGCGCGTATGGCGCGATACCGTGCTGATGCCAACCGCCGCTGGCCGCCTCTTTGTGAAGATTTACTACGCCTCATCACCGTACCTGGTGCACGTATGCCGCCGACTATCCGTAGTGGATTCAGCCATGCGCTTCCTGCTCGACGGTTTCCGCCGGGTGATTAACGTCGCTGACCAGAAGGAGCTGTAGGATGCTAGAAATCTCGATCTTCACCCGTGAACTGGTGCTGACCATTGCGATACTCGGTCCGATCCTATTCTGGGTCTTCCTTAAGATTCGCCGAATCCTCCTCGATGATGGCCAAGCCGATAATCCTCTGGGCATTCCAAACGCCGAGCTGTTCTATATTGATGAAGGAAAGCAGACCAAACCGTTCTTCAATCGTCAGTTCGAGGTACTCGGCAAACCTGACGCGATGTACAAGACGCCGACGGGTATGGTCGCAGTCGAATACAAAAGCAGGAAAGGATCCGTCAAGGATTCAGATATTAGCCAAGCGCTATGTGCAGCTCTGGCTGCGCGCGGCGAAGGCCACAAGGTCTATCAAGTCATCGTCAAAACCCAGACGGATCAGCTTGAGGTCGATCTACCTCGCTCTGACAAAGAGCTCTACGACCGTATCCAGCAGGATGTTGCTGTAGCACGATCAATCAAACATGGCGGTTCAGGCAGTGCCAACCCACACCCTGCCAAGTGCGGAAGTTGCGCACATAAAATGGACTGCACTTTTTCAGTCGCTTAATCCCGTTTTAATGGAACAGTAAAATACTGCTATTTGGACGACTAGATTACATAGTGCTCGATTGATGCGTATCGTTAGCCAAGCGCGAAAAGCCCCCCCGGAAAATTTAAATCCCGAAAAAGTTGCTTTTCAATATACGATTTTCATCACCCTACCCAAAGAAATATCAATTAGGTGACTAGTATAGGAAACTAGGCCATGTAGGCCAAAGCTAGGTAACTGGAAAAATATCGGCGTAATGCTGACTTTTTCAAGACAAGTATATTCCGCAAAGGATCATATCCATATACGTTTTTTATCACTTTAAAAGCGATAAAAAACGTTCTACATGTAAAAAAATAGAGTGCCATTATTCATTCTCAATGAAAGGAGAAGAGTAATGAAGATGATCAGCACCAGCAGCACCCAGGTACCAATCCAATCTGCTCAAGTGAGCAACATTCAGAATTCACTGCACGATTTATCGGCGACTTCGCTCGTTCTGACAAAACATGCTAAAGCCCGAGTCCAACAACGCGGTATCCAACCCTACTGGATCACACTTGTTCTTGAATACGGTAAAGAGGCCTACCAAAAAGGCAAGCACTCCTACTCGTTCTCCCTGGACAAGCTGGGCTTGAAACGAATTAAAGATACTTACGGGGCCATTACAGACATCAACAAACTTCGTCAGCTCTATGTCGTCGTCAGTGAGGATGGAGCAATTGTTACTTGCGCATACCGCTGATCAATCACCCACCAACCAACCATCACTATATGAGGATCATTTATGAGCATTCGCTTAATACTGACATTAACTGTTCTAGCACTGACCTTCTTCGGGCTTATATCGGTAGTTGGGAACGTTCACGTCGCCGAGTTTTACGGAATAACTGGGATCTCAATAATCACTGCGGTGATTTGCTGGTTCAAACTAGGCCGTTTCAAAGGTAGTGCAAGAAAACTCTCATCCGAAGATTTTCGATAAACATAACCCCCATAAAGGAATGATTATGAACGAACTTCCAACATTTGTATTACCAAAAACACCTGCACGCATTTGGGACCTAGAAGTGCCCATAGTGATAGACGAAGCATCTGACCGTGTTACCGCTTATATCACCGGGCCGATTTCGGAACCCAGCAACTACAACGAGCTGTGTTACACACTCGGTCAAGCCAGTGAGTCTTCAACTTTTACCTTACATATAAACACGCCTGGGGGGATCATCGACTCAGCCTTTATGATTGTCGCTGCGATCAAGCAATCCAAAGCGCATGTGATAGCAGAGCTTTCGGGTACCGTTGCCTCTGCTGGCACTCTGATATCTCTGGCATGTGATGATATTGTTGTTGCCGATCATTTATCTTTCATGATCCACAACTATTCAGGCGGAATGGCAGGCAAAGGGCATGAGATGAAAGCCCGCCAAAAGTTTACGGACACTCATTTGAATAAAGCTTTCAAGTCTTTCTACAGTGGTTTTCTTTCTAACGATGAGATGGAACGAGTCGTCGAGGGAACCGACATGTGGATGGGTACCGAGGAGGTTATAGAACGCTGGAAAGCACGGAGCCAAAAGTGCATCGATAACTCGTTCGCCGCTTAGCTGAGCTCGCTAGGCTACGCAGAGTCTGAAACTACAGATAGAACGGCGCCTGCGTCTCTGAGAGATACAGGCGATGGAACTCGTTGACGATGCCTTCGTTCACGAGTTCCTCGTAGGTAGGCTCAAAACCGCTCTCCGAGTCCTGTACTTTACTTCGCTCCTTGAAGTCATTACTGGTGCCTACACGGGCTAACTCGCTTTCAAGTAGTTCATCATAGAAGCGTAAGTGCCGCGCCCCATAGTCAGGACCGTCGGGCAACTTCAGGTAGGTCGCGTGGAACCCTATCCAAGCGCGAGGATGAACATACCGTTTCTGACTTGCTAACAGAACCAGTGTACAAGCGCTGTTGCACTTACCAATAACCTCGACATGGACAGAATAATGCTTAACAAATTCAGACAAAATGATCGCCTCTTGTGGCATACCCCCATCGGAGTGAAGCTCTAATGCAATGGGACGTTCCCAATCGAGGTCTTCTGAGGACAGAATTTTTCTGATAACGGCATTCGCAGACCCTTTCTCGAACTCCCCATTGAAAAGGAACTGGTTTGGATGTTCTGAGTCCTGATGTACGCTGAATTTTGGACGGATGTAATCAGAGAAAAAGTAATAGTTGTACCAAGCGCCGTTTGCGATCCAACCGAATGCTGCCATGAAGATTAGTGAGGCCAACACAGCGACTAAACCCAACGCTCTAAACTGATAGTGCTTTTTTGCAATGAAATGCGCAAAGAAGAGTGTCGCTAAGCCGCAAGTAGTCAGAACAGCCCACGCCAGTGCACCACCACTTGGGCTGTTCTGAGTGTCTTCAATGTCCGCTGCGATGTAGTATCCAGCGACTGGCAAAAGCACCGAGCACAACAAGAGGAATGCGATTCTTTTTGTTTTTCCGTTACGAGTAGAATCCATATTGCGAGTCTAAATGCTTGACGATAGGAAGAAAATATAAAACCGCATTTTCACAAACTAAATTATCATAAAGCTAAAGAATCTAATGCTTATGTTTATCAGGATGGGTTGAATGGCGAACTTAATGATTTATAAACAAGAGAGAAAAACTAGGTCATTTTGTATCGTACATGAGCCTTATAGCAGTTATATAAACTCTGATGTCGATATAAACGAGCGTATGCCACCGCGGTGCCCACAAGGCTAACGAATAGAAGATTGATAATATGTCTGAAACGATACAAGCATCATGGATTGACGCACTTTACGAGTGGGCCGACAAGCACGATATACCTGACTTACAGTATTCACCACCTGAACTAGATGATGACGGAACACTCCTCTACGATGGCTACTGGTTCGGATTACCCAGAGATCAGAAAACGTTACAATCCATTGAAGCATTGAACCTCGATGGATATGTTCAATCTGATATTCCTGACGAAATTAGGCATCTTCGACAGCTTAAATCACTCAGCATTACCGACGGACCAAAAGCAGAGTGGGACATAGAAGACGTTGAGCATGACCTCAATTGCATCACAGAAATTCCAGAATGGATTTCAGAACTGGTCGATCTTGAGGTTCTTGATCTCTCGTACAACAGCATTGCCTACGTCCCAAGCAGAATCACGCAGCTTAAAAATCTCAAAAAACTTTACCTGACCGGTAACCGGATAGAGTTCGTTACGCAAGATATCGATAAGCTCCCTAACCTTGAGGTTCTCTGGTTAGGATGCAATCGAACTTCGTTGTTGCCTGAAAGTATTCAATCCCATCACAGTCTCAAAGAACTTTGGCTGGACGGGTTGCCAGGCTCCGAGTATGGGCCAATCAAACTAACATCCGACTCGGTAGTGGTTACCACAGACTCTCCAAATGGCTACTCAGCGATCCCTCTTGGCCTGAACAAGCCGGCAAACATTCTAGAGGCAATCAAATACCTCGATGAAATTACGAGCGCCGAATGGATCGATGAGCTATATCGTTGGGCTGATGAGTACAACATCCCCGATCTTAAGTTTGTTTACGACGAGATCGGTGATATCCAAATTGGTTTCTGGGTGGGCTTACCCCGCAATAAATTTGCGCTGTTAGGGTTGGAAGAACTTGACCTCAGCTGGCACCACTGCACACAAATTCCCAAGCAAATTAGACACCTGAAGACACTTAAGAAGCTTGGCTTTGCAAAGGTGAAACACGGTTTACCGACGCCACCAGATCTCTATGAAAATTCCAATCAACCAGGAGCGCTAGAGGAAATACCAGACTGGATTGGAGAGCTTGACGCGTTGGAAGAGCTTGATCTAAGTGAAAATAACATCATACACCTTACGGAAGCCGTCAGTGAGTTAACAAATCTCAAAAAGCTTTATCTGACTGGCAACAAAATTATGTTTGTTGCACCTGAGACTGGAGCGCTTTCTAAGTTAGAAGTGCTCTGGCTCAGGGGGAATAAACTACGAATTGTAGAGGACTCCATCGAGCGATTTACAAATGCGACTCGGATCGACGTAGACCTGAATCAAGAGAACAAAATCTTAGTTATCGGGGATTGTATCGATCAATTAAAAGATCTTAACTTTGAAGATGAGCAGTACACAGATCTTACGTTTGATGTAGCCAGTGGAAAATTTGATTGTCTGAGAAAAGGCCTTGCTTACGCCAGAGAATTGACAGGCTCACGCAACAATCACCTCGTTTGGAAGCACTGGCAGGAACTCTCGGATCTGAGGAGAATCATTAATCAACTACCGAGTCTCCGGGAGGTTTGGTGTGATGGACTGAAGAGCAGCCGACACGGTCCAATTTTCAACGCTGATCACGGTATTGAAGTCATCGAAATTAAAGACGTCGATTACGATCGACCTGTAATTTTGAGCAACGATGAAATCGAAGAGAGAGTTTTTATCGAGTGTAACGGCACATTAAACCGACTCGGTGAAAAACTCGAGCTACTCGATATGTGGGAGAAAAATTGCTGATTAAGATGCGGATATATGTCCATAGTTCGAGCTTTATTCTAAAGTAATCTATTGTTTGTGATAAAGTTATAGCAATTGAGATAACGTATACACCGATGTTGCCGACCCAGAGTAGCGCCCAGTGACCAAAAAATTAAAAATTTCAGACAATGAAGTCCAGTCATCTAACGACGAATTATCCAATCAGGAAGATGATTTCTTCGCCAGTTTAAAAAAGCTTGGCACGGAAAGTTCAACAGAAAGCACGAAAAGAACGAAAAGCGCGCTTCACAAATGGGGAACTCAGTTTGAAAAGGAAAAGTTCGAGCCTTTGCCGCGAATCTTTCTTGAGAACCTAGACGTTTTTCAATTCAAAGGCTCTGAGCTTCAGGTACTGATTCAAATTCTTATGTGGTGGACTGACCGAAGCCGCTGGCCAACCTGTCACTATGAGACGATTGCCAGCAGAACCGGGTTATCGACACGTATCATCATGGATACACTCAAGCGACTTGAGGAAAAAAGCATCGTCGTCCCAAAATTTGAATATGTCGTTGTAAAAAATCGGCCCGCGATGTACTACAAGCCGGTTAAATGGTCCAAGAAAGGTCTATTGAAGCGCCTAAAATTCAATGAACTCCCTGCTGACATGCGCACTCGCAGCAACAACGGAGCAAGGTTTTTTGATCTCACAAATCTCATCGAAATCTGCACACATCTGCTCCAGCAAAAAGAGCAAGCTCAGAAAGGGGCTGAATCAATCAATATGGTCAGACAGCTGAAGACATCTGAAGAAGTCATTGATGCACTCACATCAAGCAAAGGCTTTAAAGAGTACGCTCGCTTTCTTAGAAAGCATCAGTAACCAACTGGTTTTAAATAAATTTTCAACAACTACACTACGCTTAGGATGTATTTAAAATGATCAAAGCATGTAAGGATTATTATACAGCATGGAAAACTTTTGGAGAGGCATTCAAACATCAAGCAAAATCTGAATTACTGAAATCTTTGCACGATAGACTGACTATTGAGAAAAATTATGAAGAATTGGATGAATCTGAGTTAAAGGCAGCGAAAGAAATTTTAGAATCCGTGCAGAATAAATACAACGAAGATCGTACTCGTTTACTTATATTGATCTTTCCTTTTGTGCTTTTTTTAGCTTTTCTTTACGGGACTATTTCTATTCTTCTTGAAATATTAAATATCGTTTTTTCATGATAAGTTAAAAAACACGGAATCTTTACCCATCCGAATTTTTCGGAAAAAGGCCAGGAATTATAAACTAAGTAGGATTTAAGAATTTAATCTTTTATAAACCGCCTTTAAAAATTAAAGTATAACCCAGCCATTTTTTAACAAAAAACACAAACCGCACCTTTCTGCTGACTAAATAACGAACAGGTCACGGTATAAATGTCCACGCTATCACACTTAGAGCTCAATACAAGCGCGCCTTAATTCTGCAACTATGATAAGGACGCCTAGAACGGAACCTTATCGTAATCATCAAGCCAGTCATCCATAGATATGTCGATTGTCGACGTTGGCTTCTTCTCTTCAAACGTCGATTCAATACGCACTTCTCTGTCCGATTTGCTGGGCTTATCCAGCATCTGAAGCTCTGTAGCTACAACTTCAGTGGTATATCGATCTGTACCATGCTTGTCCTGCCATCGCTGAGTTCGAAGTGCGCCCTCTATGTAGACCTTAGAGCCCTTATGAAGATA
>Ga0209961_1000330_pt1 | contig 16459 bp, 15 predicted proteins | sample SalPonA_B_H2O_MG_FD_185719 | JGI IMG/M metagenome (GOLD analysis project Ga0209961, IMG submission 185719) | Water microbial communities from South San Francisco under conditions of wetland restoration - Salt Pond MetaG R2A_B_H2O_MG (SPAdes)... | ecosystem: Environmental > Aquatic > Non-marine... | reverse complement strand
TGAGTTATATAAACTTTTTATGATTATTGAACTTTTTGTGAAAGGAAAATATGAGTTTTATTTAGCTTTCTCAAATAGTTCTTATTTAATCAAAAATAAATACCTTTTAGATAAAATTAGCCTTTGTAATAGTTTATTGCATAAAGGTAAATCGATAGCATTTAGTTTTAATAAAGCTGAGATTTTTGATGAAATTGTAGTGAATTTAATGAACATTGCACAACAAACGAATAGTGTTGATACTATTTCAAGTGATATAAAAAATATTTATAAACAAAAATTTGACAGAAGTTTTGATATTTTTATAGGAACAATACAACCTATATTTTTGATATTTATGACTTTATTGATTTTATGGATTGTTATGGGTATTTTTATTCCCTTGTGGGATGTGAGTAATATAATTAGCCTTTAAAGGAAAAATATGAGTGAAATGGAATTTGAAAATTCTGTAAAAAAAATGCTTGAGCATATTGGTGAAGATGTAGAAAGAGAAGGATTACTTGATACACCTAAAAGAGTTAGAAAAGCTTATGAGTTTTTATGTAGTGGTTATAAACAAGACCCAAAAGAAATTATTCAAAAAGCACTTTTTACATCGACAAATGATGAAATGGTTGTAGTAAAAGACATAGAGTTTTATTCTCAATGTGAACATCATATGTTACCAATTATTGGAAAAGCTCATGTTGCTTATATCCCAAATGGTAAAGTTGTAGGTTTATCTAAGATACCAAGGGTAGTTGATGTTTTTGCGAGAAGACTTCAAATACAAGAACAAATGACTGAACAAATTTGTGATGCTTTAAATGATCATTTAAAACCAAAGGGTGTTGCTGTTATGATTGATGCAAGACATATGTGTATGGAAATGAGGGGAGTTGAAAAGATTTGTTCTACAACTGTAACTTCTGCTTTAAGAGGATTATTTAAAAGCGATAAAAAAACTAAAGATGAGTTTTTATCAATAATTTCAAATTCTTTACATAAATAAGCAAGTTAAACTTGCTTATTTAAAAATACTTATTTAGCTGCTTTAGCTTCAGCAATCCAATCGTTAACTTGATCAGCATTTTGTTCTAACCATAAATTAACGTGTCTAGCGATATCTTTATCTTTGTTTTGACCATTTGCCATTAACATATTTTGACCCGATACATCGTTTACATCTATGTTTACAATCTCAAATAATTTAGCAATATCTTTGTGATTTTTAATATTAGCAGATGCTACAATTTTTTGGTTGTTTACATTAAATCCATAATCAGCACCATTTGATAATTTTGTAGAATCTGTATTTGGATTAGCACTATGAGTTACTTGTAAGAATGTTACATCTTTACCAGGTACTAATTTACCTGAAACCCAGTATGGAGTCCATGTATAGTATAAAATTGATTTACCAGTTTTATAATTAGCAATAGTATCAGCGATTAATGCTGAATATTCACCTTGATTGTGTTCAACAACATCTCTTAAACCATAAGCGTCTAATTGATGTTCAATAACTTTTTCACATCCCCAACCAGCGTTACAACCAGTTAAATCTGCTTTACCGTTTCCATTAATATCAAATAATTTTGCTATTTCTGGTTTTTTTAAGTCATTGTAGTATTTAATATTGTATTTATCAGCAGTTTTTTTATCAACTAAGTAACCTTGCGCACAATTTGCAATGAAGTTGTTATCAAATTTAGTTACTTTATCTTCTCCAACTGCAGCTAATTTCCCATCATGTAAAGGAAACCATGCAGATGCTAAGAAATATACTTCTTCACCATTTGCATTATTTGCAATTTCTTGATAAGCAATATCATAATTTACATCATTAGTAACAGTAACTTCATGTCCCATTTTCTCTAACATTTTAGTTACGATTTGCATTTGGAATGATTCCTCAGCAATGTTTGTTTTCATAGCAGTTACTTTAGCACCAAATAACGATGATGCAACAACTGTAGATGCTAAAGCACCAACTAGTAATTTTTTTAAATTCATATTTTCTCCTTAGAATTTGTATGATAAGTATAATCTAGATTTGTATTTACCAAATCCTGCATTGTCATTTAACTTCGCATATAATAATCTAGCTGAAAGTTCATTCGTAAATTTGTAATCTACAATAAGGTCTGTTTCTCTACTTTTACCACTATTTCCTATTTCCCATGTTGCATGAATAAAGTTTGCTGATAATTTGTCTGTAAATTTATATGCACCATTGATACTATATGCAGTTGTGTCTGCATCATAAACTCCACCGTACATCCAAGACCAAGTATAAATATAATCAGCTCCATTACCTAAGTTGTATGCAGATACACCACCATTATCTGATACCTCACTATATGAAGCACCTAGTGATAAATTACCTATACTTGTTGATGCATTTAAAGCATAAAGGTAACCATCTCTATTGTTAATATAATAACCTGTATCTGTAGTGTTATCATCATCAGATCCATAGTATTGAGCACCTAATTTAAATGCACCAAAATCATATGAACCATTTAAATAATAAATAGTAATATCTTTATCATCAGTAGTCATATCAGTTGCTTTTACATATTGTCCTGTTAAACTTAAATCTTTTACAGAATTATTAGTTGCATAGATTGTGTAAACTCCATCACCTAATTTATTAAATTTAGGAGCTCCTTCATTACCGTCCGTTCTACCTTGGAATTTAGTTACAAGTCCAGCCATAATTTTAGTGTCTGGTAGATCAGTATTAGTAACTGTGTAAGCTTCAAATGATTCTTTAAATATCCTAGAACCAGAACCAGCTATTAAAGGAGTTGATATATATTGTCTACCAATCTTTGCAGTTGTATTTTTTCTAGTGTATGTTAAATAAGCTTGTGATAATACAGCACCTGATACATTTTGATCGCCATCGTAAGCACTTGGTAATTCATCTAAATCTTCAGCTGTTGTTGAAGCTACTTGAAATGTTACTCCACCAGTTAATCCATAAAATGAACCAGTTTCATAAGATAAATTACCACCATTAGTCCAAATACTTGTTGTTTCGCTGTTGTTACTCTCTTTTTGAAAATATTGAGATTTTAACTCTCCACTTACTTTACCTTCTGAAAATGCAGTTGCTAAAGAGTCAGCAACTAAATTAACTGTTAATAATGTACTTGATGCAATTAATGCAGTAGTTATTTTTTTTGTCATTGTTTTCCTTTTTATTTATTAAATAATCTATATACAGAACCAACTGGACCTTTTTGGTACCATTTGATTTTTGCGGATTTATCTTTGTTTGCCATTTCTTGAGTAATTCTATCTAAGATAATAGCAAGCAATACGATACCTAAACCACCAACTGCTGCTAGTCCCACGTCAAGTCTACCGATACCTCTAAGTACCATTTGACCTAATCCTCCAACAGCAATCATTGAAGCAATTACAACCATTGATAATGCAAGCATTAAAGTTTGATTTATTCCGGCCATGATTGTAGGCATGGCAACTGGTATTTGTACTTTAAATAGCATTTGTCTAGAACTAGCACCAAATGATCTTGATGCTTCAATTAAGTCTTCAGGAACTTGTCTAATACCTAAATTTGTAAGTCTAATTAATGGTGGTAGAGCAAATATAATTGTTACAATTACACCTGGTACATTACCAATACCAAACAGCATTACAATTGGAATTAAGTACACAAACGCTGGTGTTGTTTGCATAGCATCTAAGACTGGTCTTAAAAATCTATCTACTCTATCACTCTTTGCTGACCATATACCCAAAGGTAAACCTATTATTATGGAAAAAATTACAGAAGTAATTACAAGGGATAGTGTAATCATTGACTCTTCCCAAGCACCAATAAACCCAATAATTAAAAATGATGCCAATGTTCCTAAAGCCATCTTTTTTGTAGAGAATTGTAGAGCTAAAAGTATAAAGAATAAAATTACAACATATGGATTTAAAAACAATAAGAAACTTTCAATAGCTTTTAAAACAATATCAATAGGAGCTTTTGCTGCAATAAAAAAATCTCTATAGTTTTCAACAATCCAGTCAATTCCACTGTTTGTCCAATCATCAAAAGGTATTAAAGCCTCTTTAAATGGATCTAAAATATCAAAACTTGTTTCTTCTTCTACAGGAGCACTATTTGCACTTGAAGACCAGTCTACAGAAGATTTTTTATCTGCTTGTGCTGTTGAGGCGTTTCCCCATGGATCATTACTCATGTTCTACTCCTTCATCAAATACTTTAAGTAATCTACTTTTAGAAATTGTACCTTTGTACTTACCTTTTTCATCTACAACTGCTGTTGGATAACTATGCTCTGCAACTATAGCAATAAAGTCACCAATAGGTAAATCTTCATTAATTGGATCTTCATTAATCACAGCATCGTGAATTGTTCCACCAGCTTTCTTTTGAGCCTCTAATGAATCAATAGTTAAGATACCTATATACTTTCCATTTTTTTCAACAAAATACGCATAATCCTCATCAAAATCACTTATATATTGTAATGCTGATTTTATTCCTGTACTTTCTTTATTAATAATTGTAGGTCTAACTTTTCTTACAATATGTGAAGCATTTAATACAGAAGTTACATCAACACCTTTAAAGAACGATTTGATGTAATCATTCGCAGGGTTATTTATAATATCTTCAGGTGTACCAATTTGTGAAATTACACCATTTTGCATGATTGCGATTCTATCACCAATTCTAATTGCTTCATCTAAGTCATGAGAAATAAATACAATAGTTCTTTTTTCGTTACTTTGTAATTCTAAAAGTTCATCTTGCATTTCTGTTCTAATTAGTGGGTCTAGTGCTGAGAAAGCTTCATCCATTAGCATTACTTCAGGGTTATTTGCTAATGCCCTTGCTAATCCAACTCTTTGTTGCATTCCACCACTTAATTCTTCAGGATATGATTCTTCATGCCCTTTAAGTCCAACTTGTTCAATTGCTTTTTTAGCAGCTTCATATCTTTCTTCTTTAGATACACCACTTAAATCTAATCCAAATGATACATTATCAATTATATTCATGTGAGGCATTAAAGCAAATGATTGGAATACCATAGAAATCTTTTTTCTTCTAATTTCCATTAATTCCTTGTCACTAAGATTAGTAACATCTGTTTCATCTACTAAGATTTGTCCTGCTGTTGGTTCTATAAGTCTGTTTAAAAGTCTTACTAAAGTAGATTTACCAGAACCAGATAATCCCATAATAACGAAGATTTCACCTTCATATATTTCGAAACTAGCATCCTGCACACCTATAGTCATTCCTGTTTTAGCAAATATGTCATCTTTAGACATCCCGCTTTCTAGCATTTTAATAGCTTGTTTTGGCTTTGAACCAAAAACTTTAAAAAGATTTTTAACAGCTAATTTTACTTTTTTATCGTTGATGTTAATACTCCTTTGAAGTAAATAATTTCTTGTGTAATTTCATATTATTTACACATAATATGTAAGATAGTAACATAAATTTAGTTAAAATCCAACTTAAGTAGTGTTAAATATTAAACCTCTTTTGTTTCTGTTATATATGAAAATTTACTTAATACTTCATCATTTTTTATTTCGTCTGTGTAACTTTCATTTAGGCTTAAAGCTTTTTCTAAATCTTCAATAGCATTATTGTCTTGATTTAAAACTGTATATGCCTTAGCTCTTTGATAATAGGCATTGGCATAATCTTTATCAATAGAAATTGCTTGATTTGTCAAACTTAAAGCCCAGTGAGCTTCTCCTATTTCTAATATAGTTTCAGCTTTATATGTTAATGCTTCTGAATCATCAGGCCTAATACTTAAAATTTCATCTAATATCTCTAACTTACCATTAATAGTAGTTTCTTGAGATACTCTTACCCAAAGTGAATGAACATTGTTTGTTCGCTCGATTTCCATTTGATTTTGTTTTACTTGTCTTGATCTATTTTTTAAATCTGTTTCAAAAGTTGCAAGTCTTTTTTCATATTGATTAATAGTTTTTGATGTTTTTTCTTCAATTATATTTTTAATCTTTTCATTAACATCTCTAATTGAATTCCAACCAACAATTACAAAAATTGTAGAAGCAGCGGCAATAATATAGAACATATTATTTATTGTAGAAGTTGCATAGTTTATTACGTTGTTTGAGATTTCTACTTCTTTTTTCGCAAGTGTCTGATGCAACTCTATTTTAAGTTCTTTATTTTCTTGTCTAAGTGCTTTTAATTCATTTAAGATGAAGTTTTCTACAAAAGGTGTGTACATTGGTTTTTCTAACTTGTCAATTTTATCTTGTAAAATCTGATCTTTTTTTTCAATGTCTTGTAAATTTTGTGCAAATATAAATGAAAACATTAATAAAAGTATTGTCAAAAATCTCATGGCTATCCTTTTTTATTACTGTTTTAAGTGTAACTAAATATTAATTAATATGTCTATTATGTGAATTTATCTTGTAACCTCTGTTTCTTATTGTAGTTATAAAATCAATGTTAAAGTTTTTTCTTAGTTCATTTCTAATTTGATTTATATTAACTTCAACTACGTTGTTACAGATTAATTCAGGTTCTTCCCATAAAGCATTTACAAGTTCATCTTTTGAAATAACTGATCTATCTCTATTTTTGATTAAGTATGAAAGTACATCAAAAGATTTACCTTTGATTTGTAGTTTATTCTCATTTTTATCTAAGATATTTTTATTGATTCTATCTAGTTTTATAAGTTCTCTAAATAGATATTTTTCTGTAAAATTTTCATAATGAATATTTTGAATTCTCATTAATAATATATCCTTTTCAACATCCTCTAGTATTTGTAATACTCCATTTTTATGTAAATATATTTTTTCTTTTTTTGATAAATTTTTAGAAAGTAAAAAAACAGCACATTGTTTGGCATTAATGTTGTGTAATAATTTTTTACAAGATTTGAAGTCATCAGATTTGATTAGTACTAAGTTATAAAACCTAACTTCACTATGATAAATTGCATCATTAAAATCTTCTGCTTTATCACAAATATAGAGTTTATTGTTTTCAAGATAGTCAATAAAACTATCTTGAATATTTAATGATAATAATCTCATTATTAATTAGTCTTCTAAAGGATAAACACCATTTTCATCATGGTGTTCTGTTCCTTTTAATGGAGGATTAAACACACAAATCATTCTCATATCTTCAGAACCACCGTGTAAAATATGGTCATCATGATTATTTAAAGCATACATTACACCATCATGTAAATCATAAATTTTATTTGTAGTTAAATCTTCTAGTTTTCCATTTCCACCTACACAATAAACAGCTTCTAAATGGTTTTGATAATGTATATGTGTTTTAGTATTAGCTCTTATGATAGTTTCATGAAATGAAAATCCCATTTTGTCATCTTTTAGAAGCATTCTTCTACTTACCCATTGACCACCTTGTGCTTCAACTTCTTTATTTGTTCCAATTATATCTTTATTAACATCTCTAACTATCATTAAAATGCTCCTGATAATTTTTCTTTTTTCTCTTCAACTAGTTCATCAAATGCTCTATGAAATCTCACTAGTCCTTCTTTTAATGTTTCTTCATCAATTAATAATGGTGGTAAGAATTTCACTACTTGACCTTCACTTCCACAAGTTTCAACTATTAATTTCTCATCAAAACATTTTGTAGATAATTCACCAGCCATATTTATGTCATTTTTGATTTCAAAACCATATGCTAGACCTCTACCTCTAACTTCAATGTCATATGTATCTTTGTATTTTGAAGCAAGATTATTCAATGATTCTTTTAAAATTCTTTCTTTATATTTAACAGCATTAGTTAAATCATCATTTTCCCAATATTTTTCAATTGTAGTTTTAGCAGCAACAAAGGCTAAGTTATTTCCTCTAAATGTTCCTGTATGTTCACCTGGTTTCCATTGATCTAAATCAGGTTTAAATAATAATAGTGCCATTGGTAATCCACCACCAATAGATTTTGATAAAGTTACGATGTCTGGATTAATTCCAGCAAATTCAAATGAAAAAAATTCTCCGCTTCTACCATTACCAACTTGGATATCATCAATAATCAATAATATATCCCACTCTCTACAAATAGCTTCTAATTCCTGTAGCCATTTAGCACTACAAACATTAATACCACCTTCACCTTGAATAGTTTCAACTATTACAGCTGCTGGTGTATCAACCCCACTTGAGCTATCACTTAAAAATTTTCTAAAGTATTCTAATGTATTAAAGTCTCCAAAATAACCATCAAATGGCATAAATGTTGCATTTGATCTAGAGATATAACTTTCATCTCTATATTCATTATTTCCTGTTACAGCAAGTGAACCCTGTGATAATCCATGATATCCATTAGTAAAGGCTACAACATTACTTCTACCTTTAACTAGTCTTGCTAATTTTAAAGCGGTTTCAACAGCATTTGTTCCTGTTGGTCCTGTAAATTGAAGTTTGTAATCTAAATTTCTAGGTTTTAATATAGTGTTTTGAAAAGTTTGAATAAACTCTTTTTTTGCTGTAGTTGCCATGTCTAATCCATGAACAACTCCATCGTTTTGTAAATATTCAATTAAGGCTTTAGAAACATGTTCATTGTTATGACCATAGTTTAAAGTTCCTGCTCCTGCAAAAAAATCAATATAGTCCATACCTTGTTCATCTGTTAAAATTGAATCCTTTGATGATTTAAATATTGTAGGGAAACTTCTAATGTAACCTCTAACCTCAGACTCAAAATTTTCAAATATTCTCATATTCATTGTTATCCTTATTTGTTTGTATCTATTGGTCCAATTTCATAAAGAACTTCTTCTTCATGAGCATTTATAAATTCATTTGCTTCAAAGCAATCAATTTTGTTTATTGGACAAGTATATGAATTAGCTAATTTTTCAAAAACTCTTATTGAAGAGTTATTGCTAGGTGAAACAGTAGTGTTTATGTATTTTATTGACTTATTATTTTTTATAATAAAATCAATAAGTTTTAAAGCTATGTTTTGACCTCTATAATTAGAGTCAACTGCAACTTGCCAAATGAAAAGTTTGTCTTTTTGATTGGGTATCGTATATCCAGATACAAAACCAATAACTTTATCTTCATCAAGTGCTACACTACATGTATCTGTGAAATGTAAAGTTTGTATTAAATATAAATATTCAGAGTTTACATCAAGTACTTTTGAATTTTTCACTAAATTAAAAACATCATTAAAGTGTTTTTTTCTAGGTTTTTCTATATTTATTTCACTCATTATTTGCTAATTCCTTACATTTAATTTGTAAAAATATTACATTAAATATGTAAATTTTTTACTTCAGTGATGTTATAACATATGAAACTTAAATTACTATAAAAGATAAAAATTGAAATAGTTAAAAGCAAAGTTTAAATAATAGTTGTTTTTTTAGAGGTGTAGAGTATTTTGTAGTTTTGTTAAAAAGTTTTAATCCAAGAGATTAGAGAGATTCTATATCCTGGATATCTTTTCCTGAAATTGATTCTAATTTAGTCTCAACAATATCTAGGAATTCATTTTTATTTTTTTCATCCATATTGTTTTCTAACATTTCTAGAATATATTTAATTCCACTTGCATTTATTTTTTTTACACTAGCTAAATAGTGTACAAATGCAATGATTTTCACATCATTTATTGAGTAGAGTTTTTTTGATGAACTAGTATTCTTTTGAGGAAATAAACCTTTGTCTTCATACATTTTAAGTGTTCTTGCCTTTGCAGATAATAGTTCTGCAATACTATTAATAGGTAAAATGTCTTTGTCATTATTTAGTAACGCCATATAAAATAAATCCTTTATAATAAAATAATTTTAGCTAACCCTAAGAAGCTAAAGAAACCTACAATATCTGTCACAGTAGTTAGTAAAACAGTACTTCCAATTGCAGGATCAATATCAAATTTCTTAAGAACCAATGGAATACCTGCTCCAAAGAAACCAGCACTAAATAGGTTTATTATCATTGATAAACCTATTACCACTCCAAGAAGTTTTTCATCAAACCATAACCACGCAATAACACCCATTATTAAAGCAAATAAGAATCCATTAAATAAGGATATAAAGACCTCTTTTTTTATAGCATCCTTTGAGTTTTCTAACTCAATATCACCTAAGGCTAACTGCCTTACCATAACTGCAAGTGTTTGTGTTCCTGCATTTCCACCCATAGATGCAACAATAGGCATAAGTATAGCTAAAGCTACATAAGCTTGAATTGTTTCATCAAATATTCCAATTACAAGTGAAGCTAAAATAGCTGTACCTAGATTTAAAAATAACCATAAAGCTCTTTTTTTTGCAGTGTTAACTAGATTGTCTTCATGCTCAAAGTCTTCATTTACCCCTGCTAATTGATACATTTGTTCAGTTGCATTTTGTTCAATTACATCAATAATATCATCACTTGTAATTCTACCAATTAACATACCTTTATATCCAATAACAGCTACAACAGATAAATTATATTGCTCAAATTTTTTAGCAACTTCATCTATATCATCTTTATCATGTACATAAAAAGGAGAGAAGTTGTTCTCTTTGTTTTCAATAAGTTCTTTATATGTTTGCTTATAATCAAATATAATTAAATCTTCAAGTAAAATTGAAGCTACAAGTTTTCCTTCATCATCAGTTATATAAACTTGATGAATATTTTCTAATTCTTCTTTTTCTTTTGATACTCTAAGTCTTTCAATTGAATCTGAGATTAGTTCATTTATATTTGCAGAGAAAAGCTCTGTTTGCATATATGAACCAGCTTCATCTTCTTCATAGTTTTTAAGCCAATTAATATCTTTTTGATCTTCTTCTTCAAGACCTTCAAATACTTCTTGTGCTTTTTCTTTATTGTAGTCTTCAATATCTATTATAATATCTGTTTGGTCATCTGATTCTAGTTCGTCAATTGCATCTTGAAGTTTTTCAATGGAAAGTTGCTCATAGGCATCATCTTTTAAGTTTTCCGGAAGTTCAAGTAAAACTTCCCCTAGAATATCTTCAGGTAATTTATTTAAGACATCTAAGAATTGTTCATTATCTTCTTTTTCAATCTTTTTTAATGATTGAGCAATATCAGCTGGATGTAAATCATCCAGATTTTCTAAAAGTTTATTAGGGTCTGTTACAACTCTAGAAGATTGATGAGACATAAATTAAGCCTTAAAATATATTATAAAGCTAAATCAGATTTATATGATAACCTATCTAATTTTGTAGGTAAATTTGGACTCTCTTTTTTAGCTTCAAGAATTATAGCATCTTTTAATGGCTTTAAGCTTTTAATAAATGCTGTTTTTTTAGCACCTTTTAAAGATTTTGTATTTCCTCTTTTAATTACTTTTAGAGGATTTATAGCAACACCATTTTTATATAAACCTAAATGTAAGTGTGGTCCTGAGCTTAATCCTGTACTTCCAACATAACCAATATGGTCACCTTTTCTAACTCTCATACCATTTTTAATTCTAGAGTTAAATCTATTTTGATGTGCATATAAAGTTCTATAACCATTTGTATGTTTAATGATTATAGTTTTACCATAACCACCTTTTCTTCCTACAAATATTACTTTACCATCAGCTGCTGCATAGATTTTTCTTCCCCTTGGTGCTGCAAAATCTGTACCTAAATGGGCTCTATATCTTTTTAATACAGGGTGATATCTTTTTTTTGTAAAGTGACTTGAAATTCTTGAATAAGTCAAAGGAATTTTGAAAAAGTATGATTTTGTAAAACCATTACCTTTTTCATCATAATACTTATCATCATCTAAATTTCTAAATCTAAAGTGTTTTTTTCCATTGATTTCAACCATAGCTCCATCAATTACAGGCATACCAAAAGGTCTTCCCATTAAAGTTCTTAATCTATAGTTGATAGATACAAAATCACCTTTTTGCATTTTTCTAAAATTAACATCGCCATGACTAAATATAGCTTTTAGTTGAGCTGCTAACATAGGGTCACCAGTAGCTTTTTGCAAGTCAAAAGCAACAGAGTTTTGTATTGGAATTGCTATTGTTTCACTAGATTCATTATAATTTATAGGTAAAGTTTGAAATTTGTATTCTTTATTTGTATCTTGATAGATGTGTAATTGAATTTCTTGAGATACAGGAATTAAAACCTGATTTAAAGAACCATCTTCATTTTCATATAAATAATGCCATGTTCCAGCATTAATTTCTGAACAAAGTTCTTTGTCTTCTTTTTCTAGGTCATAATAGAATCTTTCACTAATTCCATATTTAGCTAAAAAAGTAATAAATGATTCACCCTTAGGCCATTGTAATTCTTTAACTTCTGCATAAGAAAAAAGTGATGTAACAGTAATAAAAAATAAAAATAGTAGTTTGAACATTGTATTTAACCCTAGAATAATTGTTTATAATAATATGTATTTAATTTTTCGTATTCTACTATATTGACCTTTAACCTAATTTTATGTGGAGCTTATTTTATTATTAAATTTTGTTATTTGTTATGATTTATTTAAATTAAGATAATCTATAAAAGGTCAATAAAATTATTTTAAGAAGATTTTTTTTACCAAACAAAAGTTTAAATTCATTTTAGATATAATCGCAAAATTCAATAAACAATACAAACTAACAATAAGGCAAAAGATGCAAAAACAAGAGATGAATCTTGAAGAGATGGCATTAGCTCACTCTTTAACACTTGAAGAATTAGACAACATCAAAGAAATTCTTGGTAGAGATCCTAATCATGTTGAAATTGGAATTTTTTCTGCAATGTGGTCTGAACACTGTTCATATAAATCTAGTAAAAAATACTTAAATGGTTTCCCAACAAAAGCTCCATGGGTTATTCAAGGTCCAGGTGAAAATGCTGGTGTAATTGATATTGGTGACGGTTATGCCGCTGTTTTCAAAATGGAATCACACAATCACCCTTCATTTATTGAACCATATCAAGGTGCTGCTACTGGTGTTGGTGGAATTATGAGAGATGTATTTACAATGGGTGCTAGACCTGTTGCATCTATGAACTTAATTCAATTTGCTGGAATTGACGGAAATAGTGAAACTGCTGCTAAACATAGATACCTTTTAAGAGGTGTTGTTGCTGGTATCGGTGGATATGGTAACTGTATGGGAGTTCCAACTATTGGTGGACAAACTAACTTTGAAGAGTGTTATGCTGGAAACAACCTTGTAAATGCATTTAACTTAGGTATCGCTAAAGCTGATGAAATTTTCTATGGAAAAGCTGAAGGTATCGGAAACCCAGTTATGTACGTTGGTTCAAAAACTGGTAGAGATGGATTAGGTGGAGCTGTTATGAGTTCTGCTTCATTTGATGAAGATTCTGAATCAAAAAGACCAACAGTTCAAGTTGGAGATCCATTTACTGAAAAATTATTGTTAGAAGCTTGTTTAGAACTATTTAAAGAAGACTTAATTATTGGTATTCAAGATATGGGTGCTGCTGGATTAACTTCATCATCATTTGAAATGGCAGGTAGATCTGACTCTGGTATGATTATGCATTTAGATAAAATTCCAGCTAGAGAAGAGGGAATGACTCCTTATGACTTCATGTTATCTGAATCGCAAGAAAGAATGCTTATTTGTGCTAAAAAAGGGTGTGAGCAAGCTATTATTGATATCTTTGAAAAATGGGAGTTAGATGTTGCAGTTGTTGGTGAAGTTACTAATACTGGAAATATGGAATTATTCTGGCATGGTGAAAAATGTGCTGAAGTACCTGTTCAACCAGTATCAGAACAAGCTCCTGTACTTGATAGACCAGTTAAAGAACCTGAATATTTAGCAACTATTAAAGATATTAATTTAGATAAAGATATTCCTAATCAAACTGCATTTGAAGAAATTTTCAGTGATATTGAAGTTGTAAATAAATCATGGATTTATGACCAATATGATTCAATGGTACAAACTAACACTGTAAAAGGTCCTGGTAAAAATGATGCCTCTGTAATTAGAGTAAAAGAAACAGGAAAAGCACTAGCTATGAGTGCTGATTGTAATACTAGACAATGTTATGTAAATCCTGAATTAGGTGCAGCTGCAGCTGTTATGGAATCAGGAAGAAATGTTGCTATGACAGGAGCTACTCCAAAAGCAATCACAGATTGTCTTAATTTTGGTAACCCTCAAAACCCTGAAGTTATGTGGCAATTTGCTCAAGCTTGTGAAGGTATTAAATCTGCTTGTAAAGAGTTAAATACTCCAGTAATTGGTGGAAATGTTTCATTATATAATGAAACTAATGGAGTTGGTGTATTCCCAACACCTGCAATTGCTATGGTTGGTGTTAATGATGATGCTGAAAAATCTTTACCATCATCTGCTCAAGAAGAAGGAAATATTTTATATATTTTAGGTGATACTAAAGGCGAATTTGGTGCATCTTTATATCTTAAAAAACTTTATGGAAAAGTAGCTGGTGCTCACCCTGAAGTTGATTTTGCAAAAGAATTATCTTTATGGAATACAGTTATTGAAGCTAACAAAAATAATCTTTTAGTATCTGCTAAAGATATTAATGTTGGTGGTATTGCAATTGCTGCTGCTAAAATGGCTGTAGTTGGTAACAAAGGTGTTGAGATTAATGTTGAATTAAATGATTCAAAAGATATTTTTGCCGAGTCTTTAAGTAGAGCTATTGTAGAAGTTAAACCTGAAAATTGTGAAGCATTTGAAAAGTTAGCAGCTGCTAATAAAATTTCTGTAAATAAAGCTGGTAAAGTAGCTGGAGATAAAATTTCTGTAAATGATATTTATATGGAATTAGATGCAGCTAAAGATGTTTACTTTAATAAGTTTAAACAAGTAATAGAACAAGATTTATAATAATTAATTGATTTGTAGGAGAATTGAATTTTATGAGAGCATTAATATCTGTAAGTGATAAAAGTGGTGTAGAAAACTTCGCTAAAGAATTAGTATCTTTAGGTTATGAAATTATTTCAACTGGTGGTACTTATAACAAATTAAAAGACGCTGGAATCGCTGTAATTGAAGCAAATGAAGTTACAAAATTTCCTGAGTGTTTTGAAGGAAGAGTTAAAACTTTAAACCCATATATTCACGGTGGAATTTTACATAGAAGAGATAAACAATCTCACTTAGACCAAGCAAAAGAGTTAGGTGTTGAGGGAATTGATTTAGTATGTGTAAATTTATATCCATTTAAAGCTACAATTGAAAAAACAGATGATTTTGAAGAGATTATTGAAAATATCGATATTGGTGGACCTGCTATGGTTAGATCTGCTGCTAAAAATCACGATTCTGTTATTATTGTTACAGATGTAGCTGATTATGATGTAGTTTTAAACAATCTTAAAAATGATACAAATACTCAAGAGTTTAGAAGAAATATGATGATTAAAGCTTATGAGCATACAGCTGCTTATGATTCTATGATTGCAAACTATATGAACAAAAGATTCAACAACGGTATGGGTGCAAAACAATTCATCGTTGGTGAAAAAGTATTTGATACTAGATATGGAGAAAATCCACACCAAAAAGGTGCATTATATGAGTTTGATAAACACTTATCAAATAAATTTATCACTTTAAAAGGTGAAGCATCATTTAATAATATGGGTGATATTAGTGGAGCTGCTAAAATTGCATCTGCTTTTGGTGATGATAATGCTGTTTGTATTGTTAAACACGGAAATCCTTGTGGTTTTGCTATTAAAGATACACTTTTAGAATCTTATACTGAAGCTTTAAAATGTGATCCAATCTCTGCATTTGGTGGAGTAGTAGCAGTTAATGGTATAGTAGATTTAGATTTAGCTGTTAAAATGAATGAAATTTTCTTAGAAGTTGTATTTGCAGCTGATTTTACAGCTGAAGCTGAAGTTGAGTTAAATAAGAAAAAAAGAATCAAACTATTTAAACAAGGTACTAAAAAGTTAGAAATGGCAGATGATGCATTTAACTTTAAAATTGTTGATGGTGGATTTGTATTCCAAGATGCTGATAAAGTAGAAGATGATGAAGTTGCTAATTCTGAATTAAAATCAAAAAGAGAAGCAACTACTCAAGAAGTAAAAGATATGGAAATTGCATATAAAGTAGCTTCACTTACAAAATCTAACTGTGTTGTTTATGTTAAAAACTCAGCAATGGTAGCTGTTGGTATGGGTATGACTTCAAGAGTTGATGCAGCAAAAGCAGCTTTAAGAAAAGCAGAAGATTTAGGATTAGATGTATCTGGTTCTGTTTTAGCATCTGAAGCATTCTTCCCATTTAGAGACTCTATAGATGCAGCACAAGAAGCTGGTGTTAAATGTGTAATTGAACCAGGTGGTTCTATTAGAGATGATGAAATTATTGAAGCTGCTGATGAATTTGGTATGGCTTTATACTTCTCAGGAAAAAGACACTTCCTACACTAACAAAAAATAAAAAAAAGAG
>Ga0209961_1000327_pt1 | contig 16529 bp, 13 predicted proteins | sample SalPonA_B_H2O_MG_FD_185719 | JGI IMG/M metagenome (GOLD analysis project Ga0209961, IMG submission 185719) | Water microbial communities from South San Francisco under conditions of wetland restoration - Salt Pond MetaG R2A_B_H2O_MG (SPAdes)... | ecosystem: Environmental > Aquatic > Non-marine... | reverse complement strand
GCTATGCTCGCCTCTGATTCAATAAAGATCGGCTCTTTGCCACGTTGACGCAGACTGCGGCAGATAGAGCGACTGTCAGCGCCGGGAATAGGCTCTTCACCTGCTGCGTAGACATCCAGCAGCAGCAGCTGATCGGCAGACTGCAGTACATTGACGAAATCTTCGTAGAGGTCACGTGTACGCGTATAACGGTGTGGCTGATAGACCATCACCATACGACGACCGGGCCAACCCTCCTGCACAGCACGAATAACCGCTTGAACCTCTGTTGGATGGTGACCGTAGTCATCAACTAGCGTTACGCTGCCCTCATCTAGCGGCAGTTCGCCAAGCACCTGAAAGCGGCGTCCGACGCCCTGGAACTGCTCTAGTGCGCGACAGATAGCGCCGTCATCGAGCTCTTCATCGGTCGCTACAGCGATAGCGGCAAGGGCGTTAAGTACGTTATGACGACCCGGCATATTGAGCGTCACGTTAAGGTCAGATAGCCCAGCAGGGCGAATCACCCGAAAGTGGCTCTGCAGGCCGGTTTGACGCAGATCGACAGCGCGAAAATCAGCGCCCTCATTGAAACCGTAAGTGAGAACCGGGCGGCCCACATCAGGAATAAGTTCCGAGACCACCTCATCATCCGAGCAGACAACAGCCAATCCATAGAAGGGTAGATTCTGTAGGAAGCGGATAAAGGTCTGTTTGAGCTTACCGAAATCACCCTCGTAGGTTTCCATGTGGTCCGCATCGATATTGGTAACAATGGCGACCATTGGCTGCAGATGCAGGAATGAGGCGTCCGACTCATCGGCCTCTGCTACCAGGTAGCGGCTTCCGCCAAGCTTGGCGTTGGTACCGGCACTCGTAAGGCGCCCGCCGATGACGTAGGTGGGATCCATATTGGCTTCAGCCAGAATTGAGGCAACCAAGCTTGTGGTTGTGGTTTTACCGTGCGTACCGGCTACCGCAATACCGTGACGGTAGCGCATCAGCTCTGCCAGCATCTCTGCGCGGCGAACAATCGGCAGACGCAGCTCCAGTGCGCGTTCTACTTCGGGGTTCGCCTTGGTTACCGCTGTAGAGGTGACGACTACATCCGCACTCTCAACGTTACTGCCTTCGTGCCCAATAAAGATTCGCGCCCCCAGGTCACGCAAGCGTTCGGTGACTGCGGAGTGGCGAATGTCGGAACCTGAGATCTCATACCCTTGGTTCAGCAATACCTCGGCGATGCCACACATGCCGACGCCGCCAATTCCAACAAAATGGATAGCACGGATGCGGCGCATCTCTGGCACTTCATAATCACGACGATGGCCGGCTTTAGGACTCACGGCAAACCTCCAAGCAAATATCTGCGACGCGCTGCCCGGCATCGGGGCGCCCCTGCTCACGCGCGCGCTCAGCCATAGCGAGCAGCTGTTCACGTGAATTGTGTTGTTTGAGCCAGTCGAGCAGGCGCTCGGCTGTTAAATCTCTCTGTGCTATCAGGTCAGCAGCGCCGGCATTTACAAGGTAACGGGCATTGGCTGTCTGATGGTCGTCGACCGCGTGGGGGAAGGGAACGAAGAGCGCAGCGACACCGGCGATGGCTATCTCTGACACTGTCAAAGCGCCGGCGCGACATATTACCAAATCTGCCCAGCTGTACGCCTCATCCATCTGCTCAATAAAGGGGAGAACCTGAGCCTTCACACCGGTTTGAACGTATGCATTTTGCGTCACTGCGAGGTGCTTCTCACCAGTCTGGTGGATAACCTCGGGGCGCTCCTCTTCTGGCAGCAATGCCAACGCTTGCGGCAAGAGTTCGTTAATAGCTAGAGCACCAAGGCTACCGCCAACCACTAAAAGACGCAGTTTGCCTTGGCGCTCAGCAAAGCGCTCTGCAGGTGGCGCAAGGTTAAGAATTGGGCCCCGAATAGGATTGCCAACTACCTCGCCCTGCAGGCCTGTTTTAAAGGCATCGGGAAAAGCTTGTAGTACGCGGCGAGCAAAGCGACGCGACTGGGTATTGGTGACACCAGCAATGGCATTCTGCTCGTGAATTACCAGCGGGCAACCTTGCAGGTAAGCAGCGAGAGCGCCGGGCCCTGAAGCAAAACCGCCCATCCCCAACACCACATCAGGCTTGAAGCGCTGTACAACTGAACGCGCTTGCATCACCGCTTTAACCATCTTAAACGGTGCCAGCAGTAGGCTCAGTTTAGATTTACCGCGCACACCCTCTACCGAGATAGTGCTGAGCTTAATGCCCGCCTCAGGCACCACGCGAGCTTCGATACGCTGCGCCGTACCGAGCCACTCAATCTCATGTCCCTGACTTCTCAGTAGGTCTGCCACAGCAAGCGCGGGAAAGACATGCCCGCCGGTGCCGCCCGCCATTACCAGAACCCGGCTCATGCGGCCCTCCCCTGCGCAGCGGCAGATTTGGTGACAAGACGCGCCCAGAGCAGCGCAATTCGACTTGGCGCACTCTTAATCCCCAGGCGTTGGCGCTTGAGCTCAAGGTCGATGCGCTGAACAATCGCGATCATAGCGGCACAGACTACCAGCGAGGAGCCGCCGTAACTCATGAGCGGCAGCGTTAGCCCCTTGGTTGGGAGTGCACCTACGTTTACGCCAATATTGATTAGCGCCTGACCCGCCAGAATAAAACCGAAGCCGTAGGCGACATACCCCATAAAGAACTGACGTTGACGTTCGGCTTGCCGGCCAATCAGGAAGATACGAGCAATTAGCACAACATAAAGAGCAACCACCACCAGCGCGCCGAACAGGCCTAACTCTTCAGCCAAGACGGAGTAGACAAAGTCCGTATGCGCTTCGGGAAGGTAGAAAAGCTTCTGTACCGAGTTACCTAAGCCAGCACCAAACCAATCACCTCGACCGAAGGCGATCTGCGCCTGCGAGAGCTGATACCCAGCCCCGTAAGGATCTGCCCAGGGGTCAGCGAAAGATTTGAGACGCGCCAGACGGTAGGGCTGCGCCAACGCCATCGCCCCTACCAGCGTCGATACGATAGTCACCAGCGTCACCAACTGCAGTGGCTTCATCCCACCGAGGAATATCATCCCCATCACCGTAGCAGTTAGCACCACAATGGCGCCGTAGTCGGGCTCTAGATAGAGGGCAAATACATAGAAGGCGAGTGGTACAGCAGGTTTGATTACCCCCCTCCAACTGGAGCGCACTTCATGCAGACGACGCACAAGATAGCCGGAGATAAACATCACCATACAGAGCTTGGCGATCTCCGATGCCTGCAGGTTGAAGCTCCCTAAACCGATCCAACGACGGCTACCATTAACCTCGCGTCCAATCCCCGGTATAAGCACGATAATAATCAATGCCAGTCCCGCAAACAGCAGAAAGACCGAAGAGCGCTCCCAGAGCCGCATCGGGATTCTAACCAGAATGGCCGCGGCAATAAGCGCAAGTACAACAAACAGCCCGTGACGGAAGATGAAGAAAAAGGGGCCGCCGAAGTTGTCTGACGCCACATCCATAGAGGCTGATGAGATCATCACAAAACCGGTGAGCATAAGCGCCAACATGCTGCCGATCATCCAAGGGTCAAACGGCAGAGTGCCCTGAGGCAGGCGCATCAGGGCTGGTTCGTTCACCTTAGATAGCGGCAGAGTGACCCGTTTCATCAGAGCGCCTCCACCAGATCTATAAAGTGGTTACCGCGTGCTTCGAAGCCGGAGTACATATCGAAACTGGCACAGGCCGGCGATAGGAGCACCAGATCGCCCGCGCTCGCCAGCTTAGCCGCCAAAGCGACAGCTTCCTCCATGCTACCCACCAACTGCGTTTGTGGATGATCAATGTCGCTACTGAGCTTCTCGGCATCCTCACCGAGCAAAATCAGCGCTCTGGCGTGTTGTTTCAGCGGTTCGGCCAGCTCGCTAAAGGACTGGTCTTTACCCTGCCCGCCCGCAATTAGCACTAACTTCTCACCTGCAGCCAATGTGGCACCTAGCCCCTTAATTGCCGCCAGCGTTGCTCCCACATTGGTGCCTTTGGAGTCATTAAACCAGGTGACCTTTTGATGTTTGCGCACCCACTGACAGCGATGCGCCAGCCCAGTGAACTGGCTCAGCGTCTGTAACATCGAATCCAACGGCAGATTGACCGCCTCGCCCAATGCAAGTGCCGCAAGGGCGTTGGCAACATTATGCTCGCCGCGAATTTTGAGCTGCGCAACATCCAATAGTGGTTGAGCACCTTTTGCCAGCACCACCCCTTTATCGGAGCGTAACACCCCGTAGTGCCCCAGATCGGGCGCACCCAAGCCAAAGCTAAGTTGGGTGACATCCTTAGCCACCAATGGACGGCTGAGTGAGTCGTCCCGGTTGAATATTGCAACCTGAGCGCGACGGTAAATACGGTGTTTCGCCTGATGGTACTCCAGCATATTGGCGTAGCGGTCCATGTGGTCCGCTGACAGGTTCAATACGGTCGCAGCACGCGGGCGCAACTCTGCACAGGTCTCTAGCTGGAAGCTGGAGAGCTCAAGCACATAGAGCTCAACATCTTTATCGAGTAGATCCAGTACGGGAATACCAATGTTGCCACCAACCGCAACATTAACGCCCGCTTCAGCTGCCATCTGGCCTACTAGAGTGGTCACGGTGCTCTTACCGTTAGAGCCGGTAATCGCAATTACAGGCGCGTTAATTTCTCGCGCGAATAGATCGATATCACCCAGCAGCCTCGCACCACGGGCCAGCGCAAAATCGATAGCCGGATTGGCCTTCGCCACACCTGGGCTGATAATCAGCTCTGTAGCGGCACTCAACCAGTCGGCATCAAGTGGGCCGGTGCGCAATTCAACCTCGGGAAATTCAGTTTTGAACTCTGAGATAGCCGCCCCAGACTCGCGCGTGTCACAGGCGGCAAAAGCGAGTCCGCGGCGTTTTAGATAGCGCGCAACGCTGATACCGGTCTGGCCGGTACCGATGATAATGCGGAATTGATCGCTGGTTATCAGTGCCACAACCTACCCCTTAGCGCAGTTTCAGCGATGCCAGACCCACCAGCACCAGAATAAAGCTGATAATCCAGAAGCGCACAATGACGCGTGGCTCCGGCCAGCCCTTAAGTTCAAAGTGGTGATGGATAGGTGCCATACGGAAGATACGACGCCCCGTCAGCTTGAAGGAGCCAACCTGCAGGATGACCGAGACCGTCTCCAGCACGAAGATGCCCCCCATAATGAAGAGGACCAACTCTTGGCGCACAATAACAGCGACCACACCCAAGGCAGCCCCTAGCGCCAGCGCGCCAACGTCACCCATAAAGACCTGTGCCGGATAGGTGTTGAACCAGAGAAAGCCCAGTCCCGCTCCGATAATTGAGCCGAGAAAGATAATCAGCTCTCCAGAACCTGCCACATATGGAATATTGAGGTAGTTGGCAAAGTTGACGTGTCCACTGAGATAGGCGAATACCGCCAAGGCGCCGGCCACCATAACCGTTGGCATGATCGCCAGACCATCCAGCCCGTCGGTCAGGTTCACCGCGTTAGACGTGCCGACAATAACGAAGTAGACGAAGGGGATGAACAGAATCCCCAGAGGCAGCGCGGTATCTTTGAGGTAAGGAATTAGTAACTGGGTCTCAATCGGTTCATCAGCAAGCATGTAGAGCGCCACCGCAGCGGCGATACCCCCGATAGATTGCCAAAAATATTTCCACCGTGCAGGCAGGCCGCGCGAATCCTTCTCCACCACCTTGCGCCAGTCATCAACCCAACCGACTGCACCAAAAATCGCAGTTACCCCGAGGGTTATCCAGACATAGACGTTGGTTAGATCGCTCCAGAGCAGTGTGCTGATAGCTATCGCGAGAAGAATAAGTCCGCCACCCATAGTTGGCGTTCCCGCTTTGCTTAAGTGCGATTGAGGACCATCAGAACGTACCGCTTGGCCAATCTGCTTCACCTGCAATTTACGAATCAATTTTGGACCGATCAGAAGAGAGATCGCTAGGGCTGTCAGTATTCCCATAATGCCGCGCATTGTGATGTAACGAAAAACGTTCAATGCGCTAAAATAATCGGCTAGATAATCCGCCAAAAAGAGCAGCATCTCAGACCTCCCTATCCAAAAGTGCAGTGACAACCTTATCCATGACAGCACTGCGTGAACCCTTAACCAGAATCGTGCCTCGCCTTATTGACTCTAGCTTCTGCAGCAACTCCAGTTGCGTCTCAAAAAATATCGCGTTTGCACCCTGCGCCTGAGCGGCTTCTACGCAGTGGCGCATCAACTCACCCGTGGCAAAGAGGTTTTCGATGCCAGCTTTTGCGATGTAACGCCCCAACTCTCGGTGTTCCATATCCTCACCTGGGCCCAGCTCTGCCATAGCACCGAGCACCAAAGTGTGGGGACGCGGAAGCAACTTAAGGACATCCACTGCAGCCCGCATCGAGTCTGGATTAGCGTTGTAACTATCATCTATCAGACGCAGTTTTTCGCTCAGTTGATGTGCCTGCAGGCGTCCCTTGAAGCCACGATACTGGGCCAACGCATCTACCGCATCAGCAGGATCGAGATTCAGTGCAACCAAAGCAGCGAAGGCTGCGAGCGCATTGCTCACCATATGACGCCCCATCACGTTAAGCGTGACAGGGAAGACTCTACCGCGCACACAGAGGCGGAAGTTAAAACAACCATCCTCGCGCTGAACAAGCTTGTCCGCCCTCACATCCGCACTGGAGTGAACGCCAAAGGTAAGGGCTTTGCGTTTCAACTGAGCTAGGCGCGCTGTCCAAGCAGAGCTGTGGGGGTCGTCGAGATTGACGATACCGATGCCGCCTGGTTTAAGACCGGTGTAGATCTCCCCTTTAGCAACCACAATATTCTCTAGGCTGCCAAACCCCTCAACATGCGCTGCCATAGCGTTGTTCAGAATGGCCACATCGGGCTGTGCCATGGCGACTGTACGCGCGATCTCGCCAAGCCCACTGGCGCCGAGTTCTATCACCGCATACTCATGTTCGGGCGCTAACTCAAGCAGCGTTAGCGGTGCACCGATCTCGTTATTAAGGTTGCCGCGCGTTGCAAGTGTTGGTCCTAAGGAGGCGAACATCAACGCCAGCATCTCTTTAACCGTGGTTTTTCCGGCTGAACCAGTTACCGCAACGAGCGCGCCTTCATACTTCTGACGGTTGAATTTTCCGAGGCGGCCTAATGCGGCCAAGGTATCTGTAACCAGGATCTGACTGATCTGCGTAGACTGAGCTTGACTCACCAGTACAGCCTCTGCACCTGCAGATGCGACTTGCTCTACGAACTGATGCGCATCAAAACGCTCGCCTTTAAGCGCTACAAAGAGCGAACCCGGCGCAGCTTGGCGGCTGTCCGTTGTTATTCTCTCAATGGTCTTATCCATGCCCTGAAGCTCACCTTCACAGGCTCTAGCAAGTTCGCTTAGTGAGTATGACTGCATCATGTGCGCTCTCCTGCACTCAGTACCTGCAACGCAACCTCTGCATCAGAAAACGGCAGACGTTCGCCCTTAATCTCTTGATAACTCTCGTGCCCTTTACCCGCCAACAGCACGATATCCGCTGCGCTTGCAGCAGAAATAACACTCTCAATGGCGCGTTTGCGGTCGATCTCAGTCGTCACTTGATCCGGGGTTTCAAAACCTGCAAGCGTATCTTCCAGTATCTTCTGAGGATCCTCGTTACGCGGGTTGTCGCTGGTTAGCCAGACTCTATCGCTCCCGTCTTCTGCGGCAGCCGCCATCATAGGGCGCTTGCCGCGATCCCGATCGCCACCGCATCCAAACAGCACAAAGAGTTGCCCCTCTGTCAGATGAGCGCGGCAAGCAGCCAGCGCTTTCTCTAACGCATCAGGTGTATGAGCGTAGTCAACCAAAACAGTGGGGCCTTGCTGACTAGATATGCGCTGCATGCGCCCAGTTACAGGTTCGAGCGCATTGAGCGCAGTAGAAATGGTATCGACTGGGTAGCCAAGCTGCAGTAGCAGACCCGATACGAGCAGCAGATTGGCGATATTGAACTCACCGAGCAGATTCGACTCTAGCTCAAATCGCTGGGCTCCCAGTTTAATCTGCAGTCTCATGCCACTGGGGTGCAACTCTTTACTAATCAGTGCCACTACCTGGCTTTGGTCGGTCAGCGAGAAGCCGATGCGATCCAACCCATGGCGTATGGACGCAAGAATGGTCGCAGGACGAGGGTCGTCAGCATTTAACACCTGGCGCCCAACATTGTATTCGTTAAACAACCGTGCTTTAGCAGCCGCATACGCCGCTTCGGTCCCGTGATAATCGAGATGGTCGCGGGTGAGGTTGGTGTAACCAACCACATCAAATTCGACACCCTCTATACGCCCCTGATCAATCGCATGGCTGGAGACCTCCATCACCACAGCTTCAGCGCCTTGCGCCAGGAATTCGGCAAGCATGCGGTGTAGATCTACTGCATCCGGGGTGGTGTGGCTCGCATCACTGAGATTGGTGAGAAAACCGTTACCTAGGGTACCGATGAGCGCAGTGCGTCTACCGAGATGCTCAAGCGCCTGAACACAAAAGTGCGCAGAAGAGGTTTTGCCGTTGGTACCCGTAATACCGACAACCTTGAGCTTGCGACTCGGAGAGTGGTAGAAGCGATCTGCCAAAACCCCCAATCCCAGCCGTTTGGTTATCCAAGCGATGACAGGCACGTTAAGGATCGACTGCAGGTGCTCAGCCTCAGCCTGGCTAGCATCCAACAATACAGCCACAGCCCCTTTGGCAACCGCGTCCGCTGCGAACTCGGCACCCGTAGTTTTAAGACCGCGACGTGCAATAAACAGATCACCCGGCTTGGTGGAGCGACTATCTTGCGACAAGCCAGTCACTTCCGTCTTGTGCAAACACCCGAGTTCGGGCAGCAGCTCGGAGAGCGTCCAAGTTAGCGACAAACTATTCATTTCGCTGCCACCTGTACTGCCGGCTCGTGCCAGTTATCGGGCGGCACATTCATTAGCCGCAGCACGCCGCTCATCACCCGGGAGAAGACCGGGGCAGCAACCTCACCCCCGTAGTACTCTTGCCCTTTGGGGTTATCAACCATTACCACCATTATGATGCGCGGATCGCTGATCGGTGCGATACCTGCGAATACGGAGATATAGGCATCGTCAGCATAACCGCCCGCTACCGCCTTATGTGCCGTACCGGTTTTGCCACCCACGCGGTATCCAGTTACAGCCGCCTTACGCGCGGTGCCCTTGGCGCTGATGACCGTCTCCATCATATGTAACACCTGATTTGCCACCTCTTTGGGCATCACGCGCTCACCAAGTGGAGACTCAGACTGTTTATACAGCGAAACCGGCAGAAGCCGGCCATCGTTAGCAAATGGGATATAGCTTTGAGCTAACTGCAGCGGCGTGACGGATAGACCATAGCCATAAGAGAGCGTCGCCTGCTCTACCTCTTGACGCTCACTTAAATAGGGCAGCACACCAGTTCGCTCGCCCGGAAAGCCGGTTGAGCTGGTACGCCCAAGCCCCATATTGGCCATAAGATTGCGCACTGAATCATGCTCGAGTGAGCGCGACAGTTTCACCACACCGACATTACTTGATTTGGTGATAATTCCAGTAATATCGAGCTCCCCATAGTTACGATGATCGCGGATAGACGCTCCGCGCACCCGAATATAACCTGGCGATGTATCAACGATATCGTCAATATTGTACTTGCCGCTCATTAGCGCTGCCGCCACCGTGATGGGCTTCATGGTTGAGCCAGGCTCAAACGTATCGGTCATGGCGCGGTTACGCAGCGCATCTGTACTGAGAACTGAGCGGTCATTGGGGTTGTATGAGGGCTGGTTAACCATCGCCAACACCTCGCCCGTATGGGCATCTAGGATAACCGCAGAAGCTGAGTCAGCCTTGTGCGTCTGTACCGCATCTTTGAGCTCGCGGTAGGCGAGGTACTGCAAGCGAAGATCGATACTGAGCGCTAAGTCTTCACCCGGCATAGCTTGCTGCAGATTCTGCAGATGTTTAACGGTGCGCCCCTTACGATCCTGCAGCACCAGTGAGCGGCCTGGTTCACCACGAAGCACCTCATTAAACGCCAGCTCTAGCCCCTCCTGCCCTTCACCATCCACATTGGTAAAGCCCACCAGATGAGTTGTAACCTCAGCGGCGGGATAGAAGCGTTTGAACGACTGATCCACATGCACACCTGAGATTCTTAAGTCAGAAATACGCTCAGCAACCTCTGGCGTGACCTGGCGCTTGATGTACATGAAGCGGCGCTCAGCGCTACTCTTCAGTTCAGCTAGCAGCTCTTGAGGATTCAGATCCAACAAGCGCGCCATCTGCAGAATATTGGGATTCTGAATATCGGTCTCTTTAGGATCGGCCCAGATAGTTGCCACAGGCGCACTGACCGCAAGAGGCTCACCGTTACGATCCGTAATTAAACCACGATGAGCTGGAGTTAAACGGGTACGCAGTGAGCGCGCATCACCCTGCTGCTGCAGGAATGCCTGCTCAGAGGTGTAGAGCGATACCATTTTGAAAAGGATCGCACTGGCCACCAGGACCAGTAGAAATCCAACCAACCAGAGCCGCCAGCTACGAGCAGCGTGGATCTGTACCAACTGCTCATCTTTCATGTTGAATCAACCTAATCTCTTCTGGGTCAGGAGCGCGCATCTGAATCTCGTCTGAAGCGAGTTTTTCAACTCTTGAGTTCGAGCCCCAAGCACTCTGCTCTAGGAGCAACTGGCCCCACTCGATACGGTAGTTGTTCTGTTCACGCACCAGCGTCTGGTGCTGGTGAAATAGACGGCGATACTCGTAGGAGCTGTAGATCACCGCCAGCGCAGAACTGATCACCAAGAGCACTAGCAGGGTCAATGCAAGAAGCTGCTCAAAAATCTGTCCAAGCGAGAGCAGCGGCCCCTCTTTACGAGCAGGCTTCGCCGTTGCGAGTTCAAATTTAGGCAGGGAGAGATTCATTTCAATTTCTCCGCCACGCGCATCACTGCACTGCGAGCCCGAGGGTTGTGCTTAAGTTCATCACCACCAGCTTTAATCGCTTTGCTAACCGCTTTCAGGCGGATGCGCAGCATGTCTTGGGTCACTGGAATCCCTGGCGGCAGATGCTCATCGCCCTTCACATGTGTGCGGATAAACCGCTTAACGATACGATCTTCGAGCGAGTGGAAGCTGATCACCGCCATGCGACCACCCACCGCGAGCACCTCAAGAGTTTGATCCAACACAGCCTCGACATCCGCAAGCTCACGGTTGATATGGATACGTATACCCTGAAAAGCTCGGGTTGCGGGGTTCTTACCCTTCTCCCACTTAGGGTTAGCGGCGGCAACAATTGATGCGAGTCGCGCGGTTGTCTCTATCGGCTGCTCTTCACGCTCACGCACAATTGCAGCAGCCATACGACGACCAAAACGCTCTTCACCGTACTTGAACAGCACATCAGCAATTTCGGATTCAGCCGCAGAGTTAACCCACTCGGCAGCACTAGGCCCGCGTGTCGTGTCCATGCGCATATCCAGCGGACCATCTGACTGAAAACTGAATCCACGGCTTGGATCATCCAACTGCGGAGAGCTGACCCCCAAATCCATCAGAACACCCGCCACTTTGCCCTGCAGGTCGCGCTTGGCTATAAACTCATCTAGCTGAGCAAATGAGCCATGCTCAATCTCAAACCTTAGCTCATCACCAAATCGCTGATGCGCATACGCAATAGCTTCAGGATCTTTATCGATAGCAATTAGGCGTCCTTTGTCGCTCAGGCGATCAAGAATCAGCTGGGAGTGGCCACCACGCCCAAAGGTGCAGTCCACATAGACCCCATCCGGGTCATGCACCAGCGAATCGACAGCCTCATTGAGAAGGACGGTGATATGGTTGAGCGGCTCACTCATGGTGTACCTCTCTATAAGGAGAGCGTTTGAAGTTCATCTGGCAGTCCTTGAGCCTGATCTGACTCAGCCAGATAATCGTCGCGCTGGGAGTTCCAGAGCTCTTCGCTCCAGATTTCGAATTTGCGTCCCTGCCCCAACATCACCAGTTTCTTGTCTAACTCGGCGTATTCACGTAGCGGCGCGGGTAGCAGTAAGCGGCCGCTCGCATCCAGCTCTAAGTCGGTCGCATGACCAATCAGTAAACGCTGGATGCGGCGCGCCGCGGGGTTAAAGCTTGGTAAGGCTTCAAGCTTCTTCTCGATCAACTCCCACTCAGGCAGCGGATAGAGAAGCAGGCAGCGAGCTTCGGTATCGATGGTGACGACTAGTTCGTTATCGCAGCAGTCAGCAATCTGCTCGCGATAGCGTGCCGGCATTGCCATGCGCCCTTTCGCATCCAGATTGATTTGATTAACCCCACGAAACATATCGTCTCACTACTCCTGCCAGTGAAGCCTTGGAGCGCACTCTTGGTTAACAACCTCGAGCAGCGACTCCTATGGAAATTATCTCCCCCAAGAAATTTCCACATTGACCCACTTTGACCCACTTTTTACCACACACTGACACTATAAGAGCAAAACAGCCCTTTTGCAACTTCGCCAGAGCGGTCTTCCCAGGCGTTTAAGGGGCACTACCGGAGCCGATAAAACAGGAGGCAAGCCAGATAATCTTTTTAATTTTCAGACGGTTAGAACAGAAACACAACAGCATCTAGAAGCGATACAGAGACACGCGCATAGATCGGTGTCGTAAAGTGGGAGAGAAAAGACGGACAAAAATTCACCAGTTATTAACCGGCAAACTCAACTAGTCTAATGATTTCAGCGAGATAGCAGCAAGAGGCAGGGACTTGTACAGTGAAGAGGAATTATTTTCATCTTCACTGTACTTAGGGAAAGTTAACAGGCAACCAAGGGTTCAGACAGAACCTCTGAAGATTGAGCCGCCTGAAGGGCTACAACCTCTGCTTCGGCCGCTGCAACCGCAGCATGATCCTGCAGGAAGTCGAACTGCAGGTTAAACAGGCGGCTCTCACCTGCACCGATTGAGGGAACCAGACCTAGATCGCGCTGATAGCGGCGGTTATAAGCGAAGCTAGTCCCCGGCTCCAACCCCACCACATACCCCTGCTCTAGAGTGTCGGTATTTTTCCACAATGTAAGGACTGGCAACTGATTAAGGTTGTAACGCATAGCCACCCCCTTATCGGCGGCTGCGTTGCGTAACAGCGCCAGCGTATCACCCTCTGAATCACCCAGAGGCCGGATATTGAAGACCTCCTCATCAAATCCAGCCGTTGGTGCGGGCATCGTGCTCCAAGTGTTAAGACCTTCCTTTGCTCGCTCATTGAAAGGCGAAAGCTGCTTCACCGGGACGCGGACCTCGGCACCCTGTTCTAAAAGCGGAACTCCAAAGTTATTGTGGTAGATAATCTGGTACTCACGCGCAGAAGAACCGCGGTTAATCAGCTCATCACTGATTCGAAAACTCGCTTCGCCAGGGAGAATATCGAGATGCATCCACACCTCAAACTCACAGCGCTTGAAGCAGCGCTCATCGACACGTCCGGAGAGACGAACGCGATAGGGCGGTGCACTCTCTACCGAGAGACGAACGACTGATGCGGGAATATTCTGTATTTGACCATGGAGTGTCAGCATCTCACCCTGATCCTCCCCCGGGTGACCCGTCCACTGATAACCGCAACGAGCAACTAGCTCATTAAAGCCCTCAAGCCAGCCTATACCGCCCTGCTTACCGAGCTCCATATAGGCTGGATTGACCACCTCTTTTACTGGGGAGTCCCAACCAAGCCGCAGATCGGCATACTGGGCATAGAGCACTCCCATTCCACGAGTCGGCGAAACTGTCAGCGTCATACCTCCGACTCTAAGTGTGATAACCTCTGCCCCCTCCTGCTTACCGCCATGCAATATCTGATGGCGGCACTCAAAATCGACTGGGAAATCAAACTCGAGATCCGTAGCTTTTAGGGAGAAGTCACGCCGGGACACGCCCGCACGTGTGTCGGTAATCAGGTATTCCAATTTACATCCTTAGAGTTGGTTGCTGCAGTTTGCGTTAGACTCAAGGTCAGACAGGTTCTGCGCCGTGGTCTCAGCGATATTAATTAACGCTTCCTGAGTCAAAAAGGCCTGATGCCCAGTAATGATAACGTTGGGAAAGGTGGTCAGACGCATCAACTCATCGTCCGCAATCACCTCGCCAGATAGATCTTCGAAAAAGAGATCCGCCTCCTCCTCATAAACATCCAGCGCCAGCCCTCCGACCTGTAGCGATTTTAAACCACCGATTACCGCTTGGGTATCCACCAAACCACCACGACTGGTGTTAATGATAATCACCCCCTGTTTCATACTTGCCAGGGCTTCAGCATCGATAAGATGGTGGGTTTGCGGCGTAAGGGGACAGTGCAGGCTGATGATATCGGACTCAGCATAGAGCCTAGCGAGATCGACATACTCCACACCCATCTTAAGCGCCTCCTCGCAGGGGTAGAGATCATAGGCGATCACCCTCGCGCCAAACCCCCTCAATATTTGGCAGAAGACCCGACCTATGGTACCCGTACCAATAACCCCTACTGTTTTACCGTGGATGTCACGCCCCACCAAGCCATCTAAAGAGAAGTTACCTTCGCGTACTCGGTTGTAAGCTTTATGAATATGGCGATTTAGGGCCATCAACAGCGCCACAGCGTGCTCTGCAACTGCATAAGGCGAGTAGGCAGGCACACGAACCACTGGGATACCTGCATTGGCTGCCGCATCGAGGTCGACGTTGTTATAGCCAGCGCAACGAAGCGCTATCGCCTTTACGCCGAGCGAATCAAGCGACGCGATCACCTCAGCATCGACGCAATCATTCACAAAGACCGAAATTGCATCGTACCCCTCAGCCAGAGCGGCGGTACGCCCGCTCAGATGCGCCTCCTCAAAGGCGATTTCATGACCTAGCTTAACCATCGCCTGACGCAAAAAAGCTCGTTCATCTTTACGTGCACTAAAAACCAAAACTCGCATAGAAAAATCACCCTGAAATGAATAAAAAAGGGGCGCCATGCTCGGCGCCCCCAGAGGGAAGTCTAGGAATGAGCCCGACAGGCTCCCGGATATATTAAGCTTGAATAGTAAAATGGATTAGCGCGAAGATCTCAGAGAAAGCGTTCGACCTCATCCACCCAACGCCGCCCTTGAGGTCGCTGACGCCGCTCAAAGCTCGAAACACGCATACGTCGCTCATCGCCGGAACGCCTATCGAATCCTCGACGCCTATCGCTACCTGAGTAGGCGAACACCTGATTTTGCGAGTACCACTGCGCGGCGCTGTGAACCGAACTAAACTCTCGAGCTCCACTCAGCGAAACACCTTTCCTGAGCCACATAAAGACCGTCTCGCCGGCACTGTTAACCGCCTTTATTAGATCAACCATCTTGCTTTCTCACACCAAATAGATCTGTCTTCTAAAGTATAGTTCAAGCTTATTCGCTAGCAACCTGGTTGCGGCCACCCTCTTTGGCCCGATAGAGCGCCTGATCGGCTCTATGAAACAGCCGCGCGCTCGTATCACTTGATCGCGCCTGAGTTACACCGACCGAGACACGAATCGGGACAAGCTCACCCTCGTACTTAAACGGCGCCAACTCAACTGCTCGGCGAAGCTTCTCCGCTGTCTTCATAGCCCCCTGCGCTTCAGATTCTGCAAGCAGAACAACGAACTCCTCACCGCCGTAGCGCGCTAAAAAGTCAGACGCTCGCAAAACCTTGCGCAGCACCTTTGCAACCAGTTTTAGTGCGCGATCACCAATAAGGTGCCCCATCTTATCGTTGATCTGTTTGAAGTGATCGATATCTACCACCAACACAGCGAAGGGGATTTGATGCCGTTCCAAACGGCTCAATTCAGCGCGTAACTGCTCTTCATAGGCCCGCCTGTTTGGCAATCCGGTTAGATGGTCGGTCAGCGCCAGCTTATGTTCTAGATCGACTTGAGTGTGCGCACTAACGGCATCTCTCTCGACACTGACAAGCCGCTGCTGCAGTTGCGCGTACTGGTTCTCAATAAACTCAATGCGCGCTTCACGTCGCTGTTTGAACTCCGTAAAACCTTGCGAGAGTCCCTCCAGTTGATTGGCTATAAGTGCTTTGAGATCATTGAGATCTTCTGCGCCCTCAATGCCTGAGCGCATCTCCTCTATACCCCGGGTTAGCTTATCAGCCTCTTCTGTCTCACCCTCATTAAGCGACTTCGACTCTTCCTGGGACTCCTGAAGCGACTTATTTAGCTCAGCTAACTTCGCCACCATCGACTTGAGAAACTCGGAGAGCTGATCCACCTGAGCCCCCTTGCGCTGCTCAAGTAACTCTACAATCGAGTGCAGTCGCTGAATCAAATCATCAGGTTGACAGTCCTCACTCATCGCATCTGTAAGCTCTACGACAAGATCATGATCCTCAGGCTGCAAGGGTACGAGGTTCGCAATGCGCTTAATCGCTAGTATAAGCTCAACAGGAGGCGACGCGACTTCTGAGCTAGCTG
>Ga0209961_1000326_pt1 | contig 16552 bp, 28 predicted proteins | sample SalPonA_B_H2O_MG_FD_185719 | JGI IMG/M metagenome (GOLD analysis project Ga0209961, IMG submission 185719) | Water microbial communities from South San Francisco under conditions of wetland restoration - Salt Pond MetaG R2A_B_H2O_MG (SPAdes)... | ecosystem: Environmental > Aquatic > Non-marine... | reverse complement strand
ACTGCGGCTATTATGCAGAACAACCGAGCTAAGATAGCCGCCGCTCAAGCTAACAGTGTCTGGGCAAAATCTGCGCGTGGTGTTAACGCGGTCATGGGCCTCTTCGGTGGACCTGCAGGTATTGCGATTACTGCGGCAACTGGTTTCGCGATGTTCACAGCGAATCTGGACGAAGCTGAGACCCGCATGAAAACCTCCATCACTACGATGGAAAGGTTAGCCCTGAACGCTAAGCGTGTATGGCGCAACATCAGCAACGACAAAGAAGGCGAACAACAGATTCAAGCTACCATGTACGGTATGGTTCGCTCTGTTGAGGACGTTCAACGTCAACTGGAGCCTAAGTATGCTGAGTTGGCGAGACTCCAGCGTATCGCTAGCGCACCTAACGCTGATGTTCCAACCATGTTGCCGGCCGATTTCGATGAGCAACAGATTCCTAGATTAGCTGAAGAGATCAAGTTCTTAGAGGAAGCTATGCGAGCGGCCTCTACCTCCTCACCTTACGAACAATTATTGGGTGGGTACGATCAGGCACAGAACGCGATAAACACGCTCAATACGGCTATCAAGGGGGCGTACAACAACACCGAGTTGAGTAACGCCGACCGCATGGTCGCTATCGCTAAGGCGAGGGTCGAATACGATACGCGTATCGCAGAACTCAAAGCTAAGGCGATAACTGACACCAAGGAAGAGGCGACATTAAGCCAACGTCAGGTATCAATACTCGAAGCTAGTAAAAAGGCTGAAGGTCAGATCAATCAAGTTCGAGCGCAGAGCGAATCTAAGCTCAAGAACATGCGCGATTTAATCACAGATCAGGCCCAACTCACTAAGCTCGAAAAGTTAGAAGCCGAAAGCTTAGCGGATAAGCTTGCTGATATTAACGACCAATATCGCGAAGCGGTTAGATATGCTCAGGTTCAGGTGACTTCTGCAGAAGAGTTGATGGGTGAATATGACGCCCTGCAAGAAGCAGTTAACACCTACCGTGAGGATATGGAAAAGATCCTAGACGCTGAGAAAGAAGGCATTAAGTTGGCAGAGCTACGTGCTCGCGCTGAAGAGAAAAAGAATGATGCGATTCGCGATTACCTGAAAGAGCTTAAGAAAGAAGCCAGAGAGCTAGATAAGCTTGAGGACCGTTTCGACAAACTTGGTGGCGATACCGGTAATGTCGACATGGATAAAATATTCGGCAAAGCAGGCGAAAATAATAAGATTTCTAGTAAAGGGTTTGAGAAACAAGCCGCCGCACTGGTTAAAGCCATAGACAAAGGTGCTGTAAACGAGAAAACCTTAGGGGTTAGCATCACACGACTCGAGAACTACGCCCGTCAATTAGGGATAGAGAGTTCCAAGTGGGATACTCAAGGTATGGTCAATGCGGCTCAAGAGATTGCCAAGTACGCTAGGGACAAATTCAAAGACGGCCCAGAACAAGCCTTCACTGCGATGGATTACAACGAGATATTCACTCGCACTGTTGAGGACCGTAAGGCGCAATTAGCCGAAGATGCTGAACGTCAGAAATGGCTTTCTGCGGAAATAGAACGGGTCACAATTGCCATGAACAATGCAGGCATAGCGATGGATAAATCTGCTAATCGTGAGATTTATGGTATGGTTGACGTTAACGTGAAAGTGGATGGTGGTAGCGGTAGTGGAACCTATAAAGCACCTGTAAAATCCACAACTAGACAGATTAGTGATGCCGCTCGTGGCGTATCAAGTTAAAGGAACCTTTTAAATGGCACTAGCAGACTTATCGTTCAAACTTTATACGGACTCGGGGCTTACTACGCCATATGGCGGCACGACCACGCTAGTCCATGAATCAGATTTTTCTGATAACCCGCAAGATATTCAGCTTTGGTTTGGTAGCACACTTAGCAACCGAAAATTACAAGCACAGAGTAACCCATCAGTTGATCAGGTTACTTTAACGCCGACAGACACCTTGCCAGAGTGGGAAGCTTCGACAGCATACACACTAGGGCAGACAGTAGAGCCTACAGTAGACAATACTTATCGCTACGTTGTGACAATTGCAGGCACAAGCGATGCGACAGAGCCAGCGTCATGGCCTACATCAATCGGCTCTACTGTTGTAGATGGCACTGTGACTTGGACTTGTATAGCTAAGAGTCACCAACCGACAGAGATCAAACTAGCCTCAACTGCGGCAGGTTTAGATGGGGCTACTGGCGGCGCGGCTTTAAGTCTTGGTGCTACTCTGCTAGGCGGTGTCGCTAACGCTGTAGAAGTTAATATTCGCATTGAAAATGCAGTACCTACCGTTAGCTCGAACGTGGGTTATCCCGAACTGGCGCTATACATTAACGCCGTAGTCGAATCGGTAATATAAGGGGTTAGTTATGGGTCGGTTATATTCCAACAATTACTCAACAACAATTAGCACTGCAACGGTAGGAACTGGCGATACTAGCTTCGATCTGACTAGCGTAGTCGGTTTACCTCTAGTTGGTAGCGGCGATTACTGCATTATGACGCTAACAGATTCGCTGACTTCGCCAACTAAAACCGAAGTTATAAAAGTAACAGCCGTAGCGACCAATACGATCACAGTAGAGCGAGCGCAAGAAAACACGACTGCACAAACTTGGGCTTCTGGAGATTTTGCGGAGCTACGTGCAACAGCTACTAGTTTCAGCACATTAGACGGAACAGAAATTACACGGTACGTAGAGACTTACAACGGCTCAGCTAGTACAACAATCGACAGGGCAGATGGTGGTATTCAAACGGTAACGCTTACCGCATCCGATACCTACACGATAGTTATGGAAGATTCTGAAAGCATGGTTTTAGAAGTTATTAACACTAATGCTTACACGCCAGCCTTTACTGGGGTGTCTTGGAATCTAGGCGCTTCTCCGACTTACGTAGGTACAAAAACCTTAATAACTCTTATTAAGATAAACGGCACAATTTACGGAGCGGTTATAGGAGATTATTCATAATGTTAGCTACTAGTGCAGGGTTAGCCGCTAGCCGGAAGCCATACAAATTTAGCGCCACAAGCGAATGGACTGACAGTAAATTCCCTTTAACGGTATTAGATGTTAACGGCGATGCTGGCGGTACTGGTTGGGCTACCCTACCCCCGATGACGGATGCGCTCGTTGGATCAGAATTGATAATTTTAGGTAGGTCATGGGGAGGTACTTTTAGAACCTATGATTCCGATGATCCAGAGTTAAACGCATCGTACACTGGAGTTTACGCGTCAGATTGGTCTAGCATACATTTTGGTAAAGGTACAATTACCGAAAACATGGTTAACAACGGTTGCGCTTTTAGGGTGGCGTCAGTAAGCGGTAATAACTACTCAAAAATAATTCTAATTTATAGAAACAAGCAGACTCCTACGCGCACTAGCACAATATATGATTGGAATAGTCATTCGCTAGCTAACTATTCATATTACACTTTAACCCCGTCTTTTAACGTGACAGACCCAGCATATATAGGCACTTACCTAGTTCGAGTGCAATTAAATGGGTATTCATGGGGTAGTAATGCTTGTAATGATGACGGGCAGGGGTGGCAATCTGTACAGCGATGTAATAGCAACGAAAGGATAATGTATCGTTATATTGATTCAGTACCGCTTAATATTCCGCAAAGTGAATATGCTATAGACACCACTAACCCGGGCATGATTAGTGGCGGTGCCATTTTCCATATGAAAGTCGAGTAGGTGCTAGTATGACTCAGAGAACATTGAACAATGGCGATAGCGGTTTAGTTTTTCGTACTGCCATAAATGACAACTTCACCGAAACGGCTTTTTTAGACGAAGCGAATACGTGGACAGTCGCGCAGGTAGCGCCAACTCAGACCGCGACAACGTCTGGCAACGTGACTTTAGACTTCAGCGCCTATAACAATTTCATCATCACGCTAAACGGCAATATCACGCTAGATAACCCAACTACGGAACAGGTTGGGCAGTCTGGGTTTATCTGCTTTATCCAAGATGCTACTGGTAGTAGAACGCTGACACTTGGAACCGAATACCTTAATTCTGGCGGCACAGCGCCAACGATATCAACAGCGGCTAACGCGATAGACATAATGGGGTATTGCATAGTCGGTACTGGGCAAATCCTACTAGGTTCGGCTCTATTGGAGTTTAGCTAATGTTTTTCTTTAGCCCGATGATGCTTGGTAAGCCAGCATCCGTAGCTGGCGGCTTGTTTCCAGAGCTAGACCCTTCGGAACTCCAAGCGGCAGGCGTTATAACAAACGGCACCCGACTCACAACTGGTACTAATTACCAAAACACCACAGCGGGTACAGGCTTATCTCTGAATACGGGTAAGTGGTATATAGAGGCGCGGCTGTCTTATGGCAATAGCCAAACGGGGCTTGGAGTCTCTACCGTAGTAGGCGCAGTCCCCGATAACTTGACCGCTTCAACAACCTATACACAGACCAATAGTAACGATGGTTTTTGGTATGCGTGGGCTACTGGCGCTGGAGTGCTAGGCGCTTGGGACAACAGTAGTCCTCAAGTTTTTGGCATGGCGATAGATGCTGATACTGGCTCTGTTTGGTTTGCTAAAGATGGAACATGGGTGGGCGATCCAGCGGCGGGTACAGGTGCGACATATACAGGGATTAGTACCCCTTTAAATCCATTCTTATTTGTGAACTACACAAATAGCGTTGCAGTTATCAACTTTGGGCAAGACTCTACTTTTGATGGTAGTTACACCAAGCAAGGTAACGCAGACGCAAACGGGTATGGTGATTTTTATTACGCACCGCCTTCTGGTTTCTTAGCTGCGTGTTCTGATAACGGAGTAGTCCAACCAGTATAGAAGCCAATACCAGTAACTAAATCTGGTTTTGGAACTGATGCAACTTATTCGGCTTGCACCGCTTTGATCGCTTTGAAACCGAATAACCCAAGCGCAAACTAAGGAATTGAAATGGCGACTTTACCTGATGCTGGCATATGGCTCGATAACGGGAATTGGGATGATTCAGCTACGTGGTCTGATTATCTTCAAAACTCTGAAGCTGTAAACACTCGGGCGTTTTCTAGCACGACTATTGGCGGCTCAGGCGTAGCTGTATCGCAAGGCGTCCAAGAGTGGGAGGAGATACAAGACCCCAACAGCCAAGCCGTAAACCGCCAACTATTCGGTGGTGTAGTCAATGCGTCTGGTGTTGCATACGAGCAACGCCCTAACACCCCTGCCGCACCAATTGTAATTTTGCAAAATAGGGTTGTTGCTAGATATGAAGGTACTGCCGAATTTAACCTGCAAGGTATAATAAAAAGAAGCGAACCAACGGACGGACTACTCAAGTTTGGACAAGTTATCGGGTGGAAGGGCGATGGTAGCTTAATAGATTTCGAGCAGGTCATTAACCTAAGAGCTTCGAGTAACATTAAAGCGCCTATCGCGTCTTTTGAGCATACGATTGTTAATTCTGAAAATTCCGGTGCGCTATTCTATCTATCCCAACGTGTTAGGGATTTAGGCGCTAATGCCGCCGCCGCTCTATCCGCAAGACCATTTGAGCTTACAATACTAGCATCTGACCCAGTTAGTGGTCAGATTGTAGCCGTCCCTACCGAGTACTTAGTTGGCGATCTGACTATAACGAGGGGCGAAAATGAGGCGAGCCTTTTAGACTTCACAATAATGCCAGCCAAAGGACAGCAGGATATTATCGAATATCAGGGCTGGGACATAATTGTAGATTATACCGATAACGTGACGAGAAAGAGTAGTCGCATCTATACGGGCAAAATAGATATACCAGAAGTCGATCTCATATCTGGTTTGATAACGTACCGTTGCACAGATAACCGCAAAGAAATTTTGAACTCTTTATCACGATCAAAAGTAGAGCAGATTGGATATTGGTCGGACGATCTTTTTGGCGATGTTGAGGATCAAGCAGAAGAGATAGAAAGGCGCTTAGAGACAGTACAGCAATCTCTGGATGCTGATCGCTACGGGGTAATGCGCCTTACAAGCTGGACACCTAACACTATCGCCGACATTGTTTTCGATGATAGTAGTATTTATCGCAGAAAACCAACGATCAGTGTTATAAGTCGAGGTCGCGTGGTAAACGAAGTTAAGATCGATCTCGAATTCCAATACCAAAGACTGCGCCAAAGGGAGCGCGATTATAACTTCGCTCCGTTCTCAACTAATAGTTTGTGTGCGTATTTCACACTCGCAACGCCTCCGCGCAAGGAAATGATACGCGCGGCCATAGATAGTGCTGGCTGGCATTATCGCGGCCTTGAATTAACAGATTCGCTTTGCAGTGCGGGTTCGCTCTATAACTGCAAGATCTTCGGGGCTGGCTACGTTTACTACCCTTGCGGATATTACGAGGGCTACTACAGAGATAAAACCTACTTAGAGCGACAGGAAGACGGTAGCTTAGTCTCTAAACCAGTGCTGGATGCTAACGGCGCAGTTAAACAAGAGTTTGTACGCACTAGCTACACGCAGACGAATCACCTTTACGCGCACTCTGCTACTTGGACGGCGGCAAAACGATTCTCTCAGTCTATTAGCGAGCAGGTTACTCTAACTGTATCGGCTCCAAAATCTATCGAACAGTACGGCAAAGTATCTAAAGAGATAAGCGCAGGCGTTCGGGCTGAATACGACCAAATTGACGATGTTGAAAATATAGACAATTACCAGTACCCGCTTTTGCCAGACTACGAAATCAGTAACGGCTATGTCGTGAACGTAAAAACGGGTTCGCGCACTTCGTTAAGTGTTGCCAAATCTAATCCGTCTACCTATTTCTGGCCTGTATCTGCTAACGGTGATTACGTTATCGATCTTAGCGGTGTCGATGACGGGTCTAGTCGTTGGGGTAATACTTTCCAAGCCGTTGTGAATAGGGCGATTACTGAAATAGCTAAGAGTCATAGGAACAACGTAGTTAGTATTGAAGTGCCAATACAGCCTGACATTGAATTGACCAATACTGTAGAAACAAGCGGTAACTGGGTTCAGTGTAAGGGTAAGGTCGCGGCGATACGTCATACTATCAACATGACTGATCGGGAAGCCTACACCGAAATAGATATAAAATTAAGCCGAATCAGGGGTAACGGTGGTTATAGCTGGACAATAAACAGCGATCAAGTGCGACCACAATCTCGCGGTGACTCAGCTTCGAGCGTATCGCCTATAAACTTACCTATTACGTATATTGCCGCTGGTGATGAAATAACCGAAGCGGATAAAGGTCTTATTGTTAAAACAGGGTCTAAAAAACCGACAGCGTTCGTTGTCGATACTCCAGAAATCGAAGAATACAGTCGAGATACTAGGGAGTACGTTGCGGAACATACTGTTAATATTGATCTACGTAACGATCCGCTAACTATCAGCTTCAACGAGTAATACCACTATGAGCGCAAGAGACACGCAGGAAGATCTTAAACGTATATTAGGTATCCGTACGACTAAAGCTGGCTTAGACATATGGCCTAAGAAAGCGCAGATCGCGGCGCAACGTGGTATAGCGTTCTACTCCGATCTTGAAAGCGAGACGGTTGATTCTACTGGCGGAGCTATAGATGGTGGCGTTCCGCAGTTACCACCAGACGTAGACGCGGCGACAAACACAGACGCAACAAAAAGTAGCGATTCGTCCACTACGACAACGGAAGGCGATATTGGCTTGCCGACAGTCGCGCAATGCTATGACAACCCAACAATTAAGGGTTGTTCTACTGTTATGGCGACAGACGAATATAAAAAATACGCAGATGCTAAAAACGGTATTGTCGATTTAAGCGACTGGTCTAACCCGTATATCGCTAAAGAAAACCCGCCAACAGTCGGGCAGATTACGGGCGTATACGATTGCGTAGACGGGCAAGACGTTAAAATTAATTTTGGCGGCGAATCAGCAGACAACCCAGACTTCAGCTTACCTGACGGGTTTACTTGTGTGACGGGCGATTTAACTACGGGTACTGACACAATAGGTTTAGCTGAAACTAAGACATACGGGTCTGCCGGAGACATTGTCACAATAAGCGGATATGACGAAAACTCTACTTCAAGAGCGGATTTAAAGTACACATTAGAAGTGGACGATAGAACAGTATCGTTAAATTTAAGTGTGCTAAATACTGATACGTTTAGTTATGTAGCTTATGGGTCTTGCCCTAGCAACTGGACTTCAGCAGGACTTACGCCGTTCGGCGGTGTCGCGTCAATTCCGACATCCCCATATAAAGAATGGCTTCACAAAATGCCGCCGTATTGCGCTGGTTATGGGAACGCAATCGACAAATTAATTTTTAGAGCGTGGAATCCAAACGCTAACAAATACGTTTACGGTCGGACAATGCAGGAATTAATCGAAGACCCGTCTATGATAGCCGCAGGTCTCGACTATATTTTCTTCTTTGAAAGTTTGTATTACAACTGGTTTATATCATACGGCCCCGGAACTGGCTTACCAGTTGGCGTAACGTATAAAAATTGCGTTTATGTAACCCAACAGGATAAAGACGCTCTACTTGCAAGTCATGCCGCTATTGATACAGATGAGTTTTGCGGCTGGAGCCAGACCCAAGTTAGTTTTGAGTACAAGATAATAACGCTAAATCCTACTGGCGATGTTATCTGTTATGACGAAGCTAGCGGGCAGCAATTCTGGTCTACCTTTGCCGCAGATCAGTACAGCATAAACAATGACGGCTCTATAACGGTTAGTGAAGACCAATCCGACCCAGATCAGGCGGCACTCTCTGGGCTGGCTGAAATCAATCTATGTAACGCACAGGGCGACAATATCAAAATACTCGCAGGGCGTGACGGTGGTTGGGTTTTCAGGAACATGGATGGGAATATCCACTACTACAGAGCGCCAGACGGTAAATTGAGCTACTTCGATTCGACTAAGCTGGATTACTGGTTAGGTATCACAGACTAACAAGTGATAATTAAAAACAGTAATTTTTATTGCTACAATATGAGAACGTAACTGCTTGAACTAAGGGAAGCCTCATGGCAGATATAGACGAATTAAAACGCCGTATCGAGAGCCTTGAGGATCACAAAGAGAGGGCGTATCAGTACATCGCTGATATAAATAGGCGGGTGGATTCATTACCCGCCATGAGCAACGAGTTGAACGAACATCGAACGCGTTTGCGTGAAATGGAACTCGCACAGGTGAATCAGCAGATGATTGGTAAAGTTATTGCATGGATAGGTGCGGCTATAACAAGCTCTTCGGTCATGCTGGTTTTAACGTACTTATTCGGTGGCGATAAATGAATACAATACTGGTTTTCCATTTGATAACCCTATCCCTATATACTGCGATCACGTTCATCGCACTATCTAATATCCACTACGTACATCGAGCACCAGCTATCCCATACCTTCGCGGATGGTTCTATCTCTTCTCGATAACCCTAACCTGTCAGTCGAGTATATTTACTTGGTTGCAGGTTGAATGGGTGATAAACGAACATGATAGTGACGTTGGGGCAGACGTATCTTATGCGTGGTTATTGTTCGACTACTTCAACGGCTTCGCTTTGCTTAGCGTGGCAATGGCGATACGCGTTTACTTGCGTTGGCACGTAGGTAAATACGATGGTAATGGGAACCATTACCATAGACGGGCAACCGATAAACACAACTCGTACCACTATAGAGTTTAGGCTGGAGCAAACATGAAAAACGTTATCCTCGGAATAACCCTACTCGCTTTAACAGGTTGTTCCAGTCTGGGTTCAGCCTTCGACTCCTACCTCGCCTACATTAACCCTGAGACTGAAGTACAGATACTGGTACTCCAAGATCGATACTGCAAAACCACCGACCCTATTGCTCTCAAAGCAATCGAGAACGCCATTGACTCCCTCAGCTACACCGCTGAACCAGATCAGTTGTGTGGTGAATAATGCCTTTCCTTACAGAGCTTGTGATTCGTCCAGTGAATGGAGACGAATGGGAATTGGCGCAACAGCTACACTACAAAACCTTAGCTGGTGAAGAGATCGTAGTGCCCATTGGATTCCAGATGGACCTAGCGTCTATACCGAGAATCTTTACACCTATATTCCCAGTTCACGGGAAACACACCAGAGCCGCTGTAGTTCACGACTGGTTGTACGCCAACTACGGTCACGTACCTGCAATGAGGATCATCACGCGCAAAGAGTGTGACACGATATTCCTAGAGGCAATGAAAGAACTTGGTGTGGGCTGGTTTAAGCGTAGTATGATGTACGCGGCAGTTAGATCAGGTGGATGGTTAGCTTGGAGTGAATCATGACAGGGTTAAACGTACAACTCTCATCAAACTTCTATCGTAAAGAGTTTGCATGCAAATGCGGGTGCGGCTTCGATACAGTGGACCTCGTGCTAATCGACATTATGCAGATGATTAGAGAGCGTTTCGGCAAACCCATAGTTGTACTCTCTGGGAACCGTTGCGTGGCTCACAACGCCTCTGTGGGCGGCTCAAAGGCATCACAACACCTACGCTCCCGTGCCTGTGACTTCTACGTCAAGGATACGGATCTCGAAGAGGTGTTTGGGTATTGCGAGACATTCATGGACGGATGGGGTGGACTCAGTCTTTACAAGGACGAAAACTTCATCCACCTAGATACGCGAAGCGGCCCACCTAGCCGGTGGTAAACTGATTTACTGCGTTTAAAGCAGTCTCCAATTCGGTGCGAGTGTTTTTTAGTTTTTTAGCTAGAAGCTCTCGCTCATCTTCCGATACACCTGCAGACTTGAGCATCACTTCTAAGTTATTTTTTAGCGTCTTGTAGTACTCGACGCGATTTTTCCAATGTTGCTCGAACATATTTCCTCCAAGAAAAAAAAGGCCCGACGAAATGTGCTGTGGGGGAGGGCTGTCGGGCCTGAGGGAGTTATACCATGAAAAAGACTACGTATTAAACGTAGTCCATAGTCTTAGGATCGCCAACTTTTTTGTCCTGTAGCGGAGCTTTTTGGCCGGCTTTGAGTTTCCATGGTGACAACTTTTTGCAGACGTTACAGATGCGCTTGTCTATGGAACTCAAACCTACTGTCTCTGTACTACCGCAATGCTGGCATTGTCCTTTAAACACTGGTCTGGTCCTGTATGTATTGATTAGATTTTATGTATCGCTCGTGAAGACCCAAGGCTATGTACCCCTCACAGACTGCCATAACCAATTCAGGGCGGTTATTACACCAGTTGTGAAAGGTTCTAGGTTCAATCTTAAGCACTTTGCAGAGGTGTAAAACGCTCGGCACACCGTAATGTTCAGCCACATCTGCAGGTGAAATAGAATCTGGGTCTTTCTTTTTGAAACCGTGTTTCATTGACGGAGGAGCGTCTGGATTTTTACGTGGTCGGCCCATCCTCTTTCTCCAAATCATCTATCAGCTTGTCGAGATACCAACGCGCTTTCTTGGCATCCTCAAGCCCGTTCTTACCCCACATTCGAGTGAGGTATTCCCATGCCCGTGACCAGTCATCAACTTGACGCGCAGGTACACCCTCTTCGTCACAGAATTTAGTAAGTATAGCGCGTCTAACGTCACGCACTTCAACCCCATCGAACAGTACGTAATGTGAGGGACTGTTAACAACATCATGTTCTTTCATTGCCATGCTCCTAGTTTATTGAAAATATCGCCGGCTTGTTTTTCTGTTAGTTCAATACCCTTAGGGCTGGCAAGCCACCCTACCCCACACCTATGGTGCTCAGGCATACTCTTGATCAGATCAAAATGCTTCTCTTCAAACACCGGCGCGAGGTCATCTTGATAGTAACGTGAGCTGGTGAATATCTGCTCACTCTTCATGTACTCGTCTACCGCTGTACGCCCAAAACACGCGATAAAGCACGACCACTTATGTGGTCGGCTTAGCGCCGCGAGCACTTGCTTGCCCTCGCGACTCTCTGGTGGGATTAGGCGACTATGCTTAAGGTCCAGCATTACACAACCTGAGAAGCTGTCCAAGTAAGCGATCATAACGTTGTTGGTCAGATGATCGGCGACTCGGGTCAGTTGCTTCATCGGGTTATAGGCTTTGCGTTTCTTAGCCATAACTACCTTTCATCATCAAAAATGAACAGAATAATCTCGCTGATACACCAGAAGAGGAACAGGCCAATACCTGCGTCTTCGAGCGTCATAACTCGACCTCCCCTACATTCACAATCTCATCTTCATCGTCCTTATCAATGCAGTCCTGACAGATATATACACCACACATTTCCCATAGTGGCTCACCATCTTCAGGTATTCTTTCGCAATCGTTGCACTCTAAGATGCGCTGTATTGTCATGTAACCCATCACTCAGCCCCTTTCACTGCGTCAGTCATCACCATAATCCCGCTAGCTTATGCGCTTGTGGCTCATCACTACCCATAGGCTTCTTAGGTGTTGGCGCACTGCGCTTTACTAGCGCGTTACGTTTTCTTAGCCGTTCAGTACAATCCCAACCAAGACGTTCAGCCCAACGGCGCATCATTCTATCTGTCACGCCATACTTCTTAGCCAGATCAGCCATACCGTTGTAGAGATCATCAAGGTCTACTCGAATTACCTCTTTGTTCTTCTGGAAGACCATCTCTAACTCGTGCTGGCGCTTAGCAGTACGCGCATTCTGGGTAGGGTACTTGATACTCATACATCACCCTCCTTGATGAACACACCGTACTCAGAGAAGTGACCCTTACGGTCCTTGATATCGTTGTAGGCAACGCTAACGCACTTTCCCAAGTCGACACCTATCATCTTCGCTATGTGGATAAGGACGACAATCATATCGCCCACATCATCCTGCGCCCTCTCATAACGACCCTTAGCCAAATTGTCACAGAGTTCTCCAAACTCGCTACCAAGCTTCAGACACTGAACCTGTGGGTTCGAGTTATCGTATAGGCCGGTGCGTACCCCCCACGCTTCAATAAGCTGTACTAGTTCGTTTAAATCTTCGTTGTTATTTTCCATCTGGACTCTCCGATTTAGATACATGGTTGTTTATGTAACTTCTAAGTTTTAGTTCTGCGCTGTAGTACTCGCCCTTTCCTAATTTCTTGAGGATCTCAGTCATTAGATCTATCTGACGGTTATGCACAACTTCAGCTTTGCGTAGCGCTTTGTACATCTGCTCAATTTTACGAGTCTGGTCGGCTGACATTACGCCTCCTCGTTTAACACGACACCCATATCTTTTAAGCGGTAGATCAGGTTACCTTTACGCTCTATTAACCCACCTACCATTGCCGCTCGATCGCCTTCTGATATTGTCTCCCCGTCCAAGCAAAAGTTTTTGCGCTGTAGCGTAGCTATCAAGTGGTCGATGTTGTCTAGCTTCTTCATCATCGCCGACAGATCTTTGCGGTCTATCATAGTTTAAGCTCCTTCTGATCTTCAGACTTGTGCATGGGCATGACCGGCTTAGCGTTGTACAGCTTGATCATCAGCAACTCCCAGACAGCCTCTGGCATCTGACGGTCACCCGTCTCCCACGACCGTACCGTGCGAGCGGTTGAGTACACATAGGCACCCAACTCCTCACGCGTTAAGAAAAAAGCTTTTCTAAGATCTCTGATCTTTTCAGGTGTCATCTCAACCTCCAAAACTATTGATTAGGGCAAACAAACTAACCACTGTTGCAATAATGCTGACAACGAACGCTCTAAAACAGGTATCGCACTCGGTGCTCAGCTCTTCGCCCTCAGCAGGGTCGATACGTGCAGGAATACCTGTGAGTGACGAATCAAGCTCTTTCTGCTCGAGCAGTTTCTGATATACCGCGTTAGGTGTTCTACCGAGGATTGTGGCCAGATCACGGTATGTCATACCGTTGGCACGATGGCGAAGCGCATCATTGACTTCAGACTCTGTCCAGCGTTTGTATTTTTTGCTCATTTTAACATTCTCCAAGGGTCAGAGAGGGTGGCTTACGCCACACCCCATTTCTCAGCACAGATAGGACCAATACCGAGGTCAATCGATGCTTGGTTAGTTAACTGACGGCCGCAACATGCACACTCGCCAGTCTGGTGACCGTGGGCAGTCAGTGCCGCACGGGGATCTTTAGCAAGCTCGATCAGTTTACCCTCAACACCCTCTGGGGCTGAGCGCAGACCGAAGAACTTACCTTCGGTAGTGAGTTTGCCGGCGTACTCACCGTCAACCTTCACGTAGATGCAACCCGCGTTGTTACCGTGCGCAGGGGCCGGTGACAGACGCAGATCGTCGAATTTGATGGCCATACGTTTCAGGCCGCTAGCACGGGCTGTGTTGAACAACTCGTGGATACGCGTCAAATCGATAGTAACCTTGGCTTTATCAGCCTCAATAATGCGTAAAACAGCGGCTAGCTGGCGCTCTGTGAGCTGTCCGTACTTCTTAGCGGCAGACAGTAGGGATACCGCGAAATCGCCTGTATTGCGCTCTAACCACGATACAACCTCAGGGTGCTCAGCCTTGAACAGGTCGAACTTGAACTCAGCCGCCTGAGCCTGTTCCCAACCGCGTACAGCACAAGCTTCCTGCTTCTCAGTCAGCGCACCGTACTTCATGCCGGCATCGCGCAGATTGCCGTAGAAGCCGTTGATGTAAGACTCGTGCATGAACCACTCAGCACCCTCATCGCCCAGCAACGCGTGGAGGCTTTTAACGAACTTCTCGCGCATCTGCAGTTCTTTCTTAGCCTTGCGCTCAGCGGCTTTGGCACGGTTAGCCTCGCGCTGTTGTGGTGAGGTCAGGAAGTAACCTTTGCCTTTACACGCAAAGCAGTGCTCGCGCTCTTCATGGATGCGGACACCCTGAAAGAACCCTGTGCCGCCGCAACGGCCGCATGGGTAAGTCTGACGCTCAGCGCCAGCTTTAACTTCAGCAGTGTCGAAAGTATCAAGATCAGAAAAGTCGAATGTGAAAGCCATGATGGGTACCCCCGTTGTTTAGATAGGGTAAAGATAGTGGATCAGCCACAAGGTGTCAACACAATGTGGCAATTATTTATCACATTGCACATCAAGATTTTTGTAATTGGGCCAGTAACCCTCACAGACCATCGCCTCGTAATAGACATACTGGTTCAGTTCGTCTTCGTAACTCATGTTGCTAACGAAGACCACAATCGCAAACAGGGCGATCATCAGCAGGATGTCGAAAGTCAGATCATCGTTCATCATTCAAATGCCTCTAATCTAACGTTAACTTCACTACCCAGCTCCCAAAAGCGGCAGTTAGATAGCACGACATCATTGTCTCCCATCCACTCTTCAATCTCTGAAAGAGTGCCCACATAACCGCCGTTATACTCACATATAACGGCATACATTTTTGCTGTGTCAGTCATCACTCAGCCCCTTCCGCTAATAAATCTTTAGCACTTTGCTGTAGCCAGTCAGGGATTTGTGGATGGTCATCGGCTATTCCTGCAATCCACTGCTCTAGCTTCTCTATACGTTCACGTAGTACTTGCTCTTCGTAGGTCATTAACCACTCCTTTTTCTTCAGTAAATAGTAGTCTTTGGCTTGCATCACTCACCCCCTTAGAAATATGCGGCGTAGATTGGCTTCACGTACACGAGACCTCGGATACGTGGCGGTAAAATATCGAGCACTAGCTCAGCGTCAGCCTCGAAGCGGAAGTCCTTATACAGAGAAGGGTACATACGCTTGAGGAAGAACATCGCAGACTCGTACGGTACGCCAAGGCGCTCGGCATATGCCGCAGTCGCCTCGCGGTTAAAACGGATCTGGAACTTGGCAGGTAGTTGTTTGGTTTTCATAAGACCCCCTTAAACCGATGTGCAGTTCATTTCAGTGGTGTAGATGTCGAGCAGGTAGTAACCGTTCTCGTTGCCGAAGATCACTTTGCGCGAGTGACGAGCATGGTTCTCCATGCGAACGATCGCATCGTTGCTGTAGGTGCCGCGGAACTGCGAGCCGAATTTCTCAGCGAACTCGACAGCACGGTCGAATGAGCTGAACACACCCTCAAGCTGAGCCTGATGAGCGCGGTGACCACCCTCTGGACATTCAGAGTAGTAGGTAGAAAGAACAGTATGAGCATTAGCCATGGGACACCCCCGTTTGTTTATGACAAGGGTAAAGATAGGTGATCAGCCACATCGTGTCAACACAATGTGGCTGATTTTTATTATTTTTGTTTAACAGCTTCTAGCAAGAGGTCTTGGACAGTGCGTTTGTGGGTCACAGCATCGATAATGTCGCTGTCTACGGTGCCGTTCGCTACGATCTTGTGGATGAACACCGTATCGGTCTGACCTTGGCGGTGTAGACGGGCGTTGAACTGAGCATCCAGCTCATTGGACCATGTTGGGCTGTACCAGATTATCCTACGCCCACCCTGTTGGGCGTTGATTCCATGGGCCATGCTAGCAGGATGGGCCACAAGCATGCGGATCTCCCCATTGTTCCAACGATCGATCGCACCCTTTTCCTTTACGCTCACAGCGTGTGGGAACTTCTCGATGATGCGCTCGTACTCGTGTTTATAGTTGTA
>Ga0209961_1000322_pt1 | contig 16790 bp, 27 predicted proteins | sample SalPonA_B_H2O_MG_FD_185719 | JGI IMG/M metagenome (GOLD analysis project Ga0209961, IMG submission 185719) | Water microbial communities from South San Francisco under conditions of wetland restoration - Salt Pond MetaG R2A_B_H2O_MG (SPAdes)... | ecosystem: Environmental > Aquatic > Non-marine... | reverse complement strand
TACCAGTAACCTTCAACAGATATCTCTACATACTGTTCTAGCTCTTTATCCCACTGATACTCTACTCTGGTGTTAATCCATCTCAGGTTTTTCTTCACGCTCACACTCCCTAGAAATACCATCGTAAGCTTTAACTTTCTTAGCAACTTCAGAGAAGTCTTCTGTATTCATACATAGACCAAACTTCATCATGCCTTTTAAATGCTTACGTAGATAAGCTCCTATATCATCAGCTGCGTGAATCTCACCACCATTCATCTGAAAGTAATGATCATGTCCTCTCCATACATACCTACAAGTGTATGGATTCCTTACTACTACTGCTTGTATACCATCATTAGGTGCTTCTAACCACTTCTTACTAACTTTGAAGGTGATATCAACTAACTCATCATCTTCTCTACCACCTTCTATGATAGTACCGTCATCATAAAAGATTGCAAAAGGTTCAAATGCCATAGTATCCTCACGCTACTTGAGTTGTTTTATCTGCTACTCTAGTACTTGTAGCACCTACAGGCCTATTATATCTAGCAGGAGAAGCACCTATAGGTCTGCTATATCTCAAGTAATCAGCACCATTAGGATTATCATAAGGTGTATTCTTAATGAATAGTTGTTCTGTTATGATAGGAGGTTTATTGAGTATAGTGATAGGTATAACTTTATCATCTATACTTAGGTTGTCTTTAATTGTTACTATACTAATATAGTTAACAACATTTATAAGACCATCGTTAATAGTAAGATTGGATGGAGCTAATGTTACATCAGTAACTACATATGCTTGTACTACTAAAGTGCCATCGGATATATTCAGATTAGCAGGTTGTAGAGTTAGTACTGGACTAAATACTACTTGTAAAGATTGATCTGCTATAGTTAAACTATCAGCTACAAGCTCTCTACTTCTATCAATAGTTACAGTTGTAGACTGATCTGCTATACTCAGTGTATCAGCTATAGGTGTTCTATTTCTATCTAAACGAACAACTAATGTTTGATCAGTGATGGTAAGAGAGTCTGCTATTAGATCTCTAGTTCTATCTATTCTTATAGAAGTAGATTGATCATTTATAGCTAGATTATCTGCTATAGGCTCCCTGTTTCTATCTATTGTGATAGATGTACTATTATCACTAATAGATAAATTATCAGGTATAAGCTCTCTATTTCTATCTAGACTAACATCTAAGGCGTTATCAGAGATAGACAGAGGCTCTAATATAAGATCTCTATTTCTGTCTATTCTTAGTGTTGTAGACTGATCACTTATACTTAAAGTGTCAGCTATAAGTGATCGATTTCTATCAATAGTAATAGATAGAGCACCATCAGCTATAGCTAGATTTTGTCTAGTTAGCCTAACAGTTATATCTATAGGGAAGGTAGTGACATAGAATAATCTATTGCCGCCAACCTCTTCCCTACAGAAATCCCCTAATCTTCCTGTACCATATATTAAGCCTGTAGACTCATTACGATAGAGAAAAGGGGAACTATTCTCTTGGCGAGTAATAATTAACAGACTATCTGATAAAGTTTGGCTATCAGCTATTAAGTTTATTATCGCCATAAATCACCTCTTAAGATAAGGTGAAGATGTCACCTGCATTGATAGTGATATCACCATCCTGTAGGCTGATAGGAGTAGTGCCTCCATCAGTGGTCATATCAATATAACCCAAAGCAGCACCACCAGTAGTTTGATAGATAAGTGCAGTACGGATATCAGTTGGACCAGAACCATCCTGTGACCAAGTCTGGTTAGAACTTAAAGCTAAAGTAGCTGTACCACCTGCTTCAGTCCAGCTTAAAGTTAAACCAGTCTTATCAGCATACGTACCACCTGTTACCTGAGTAAAATCAGCAATGTTAGGTGTAGCTGTACTTACTGCTGGAAGTCCGTCACTAATTAAACGGATACCAAAAGCAGCAGCTGCGTCTAGATCAAATGTACCATTACCAATCTCTAGACGGAATTCTTCGAAAGTAAAAACTGAGCCTTGAGCCATCTCTATTCCCCTCAGACACCTGCATACACTTGTATGTCATAGGTATCCATTTCGTTGTATATCTTAATCGTAACCTTCTTATCTAGATCTGAAGGAACTACTATAGTCTTAGGCGCATCCCCTGTCATAAAGAAGTGATTAATACCATTGACTAGAGTATCTTTATCTATTCTAAGATAAGTTACATCATAGTAAAATTCTTTAGTCTCTCTTGCTTTAGAGTTAGTTTTATCCATAGGCATAGTCATAGGGACAACTACGGGGGCTGCTGGAGCCATCATAGCTTCACTTGCTCTAGTACCTGAGGTTAAACTAGTAACTAGTCTAGTTGGCATACTACCTCCTAGATTAACCCATTAGCATTAACGTTAATCTGAATATTACCACCCGATGCTTTCTTACGAACTTCATCATCATTCAACTCTCTAATCTCATTGATAAAGAGTTGTTGATACATTTGAGCTGTATCGGGTTCATTCAAATAAATGAAGATTTGAGATAGAGCACCATTAATCAGTATTCTCTGATTGTCATCTCTAAACCAGTTAGGCTTCAATTCTCCATAGTAAGATGCCGTATTGATAGTTCTAGTGATACCTGTCTCTGCTGCAGGAATATCTGCGTTATCAACAGTAGTCTCATAGTAAACTATGTCTACTATAGAACCATCTACATCTGCCGTATAGATTGCTTTCTTTAAAGAATTAACCGCTACTGTAACTCCTGTTTTAGCATCTGTAGGTGCTGTTGCAGGAGGTACAATCTCTACTACATAAGTTGGATCTAAGTTAGCATTCTCAGCTGTTACCTCATATCTCTCATTGAGAGCTTCTAACTTACGGTAGTAGTGAAGATACATAGAATCTTCAGTATCCTTAAATCCCGGGGACAACGCTATAGTGTTACCTATACGTGTCCAGTATGCTATAGTAGTATACTTCTCAGCATAAGGATCATAGAATGTTCTGATATCAGTCTTCTCATTAAAGACACGTTTAGTAGCGTTATTAGTGTCTACTGCACGTATTTGAATGAACTCTATTAAATCACTAGGTACTGCTAGTTCTGTAATTGTACGTCCACTCGAAGAAAAGGTTGCATCATTTAACTCTGCTGAAGAGTAAACTACTGTAGATTCTAATGGCTGGATTCTAAGAATACGATAAGCTTTATCGATAGCATAATCCATACAGTCAGTAACAATAGCATCAGACAATACTTCTGAATCACGGTTTGCCCACTCTCTTACGAGATTGACAAACTGATTATATGTCTTCATAGTTACCTCTAGTAGGACATGAGATATGGGTATTCAGTTTTAACTATATACATGAACTTACGCATCATAGTCTTATCACTAAAGGTATCTGCATCATGGATATCAATACCATATTTAGTCATAATCTCTATAGCTACAATATCAGGTATAGTAGCAAACTTCTTATAGCCTATATCTTTCTTACTTGTTGCTTCTCTTTCTAGTTTGGCTTGCTCAATGAAAGGTTTTTCATCTTGAGTGACAGTCCAAGCGTATTCACCCTCAGCCTTACCACTCTCATATTCGAAGGTACCTTTTAAACCTTCGGGACGCGTCTTGTCCCCTAATTTCCATTTAGCCATCTAACTATCCTACGCTGTAATTTGTACAAAGCGACCAGTTTTATGAATATAGCCTAACTCGCAACCAGTCTTTGCTACAGCTGCACCAGTACCATAGAAGTTTACGTTGGTGATATCATATCCACCCTGACCACCATTATCTACTTGTTCCCAAGTACACAAATCTGCAGGGTAGATTACACCTGCACTATCTCTAATGACGTACATAATTATTACTCCCTAGTAATATATTATAAAAAAGGGGGCTCCTCAGAACCCCCTAACGACCTTAGCTTAGGCCGTAAATAGCACCACAACCACGTGGGTTGAGTACTTCCAGAGTGCTTTCCTCAACCATCATACCGATAGTAGAGTCACCTTTCTGACCTACATCAACTTCCTGCAGTGGACGCAGAGTAGCCATCTTGAACCATGATGGATCGTATACCAGTGCTGCGAAGTCAGCCATGTCAGTCAGACCAGCGCCTGAGTGAGCTACGTTGTCATCACCAGTAAATGCTACTGAGTTAGTCAGACCCATGATGTAGTTAGGTACTACCATTACATCACCGAAGTCAGACATGTATACGTCTACAGACTGACGGAGTTTACCACCTTCATCGATGTTTCTACGAACACCAGAATCAGTAACCATCAGATCAGAGAAGTCTCTGCGGAGTTTAGGTGAAAGCATGATACGGTTAGCTTTACCACCTTCTTCGTAGATCTTCTGCATAACGGTATCAATATCAGACAGAGTCAGAGAACCACGTGCAGGAGCAGTAGTTGAACCGTTGATAGAAGAACGTACAGTGTCAGCACCAGCTGCATCAGTACCCGGAGAAGTACCAGCTGCCGAAGGAGCTTGGAATTCACCTTTGTACACTACAGTGTCAGCACTGTTTACGAATGCAAGGTAGTTACCCATAGAACGAGTACCTGAACCAGTAGCTACGTTCAGAGTGTGAACCAAGTCACGCTCAACGTCTCTACGCATTTCAGTACCACGTTTCTTGAGCTGGTAAGCGTATTCGTCAGCTACACCAGCCTGATCTATTGCTCTACGAGTACCAGATACAGAGATAGCTTTACCGTTAATCTGAGTGTAGTTACCCAGACGAGTACGGTTTGGACCAACTGTATCGGTAGCTTCAGCGCCGTAATCAGCACCTTCAGCTAGACGAGAGCTTGTTGGAGCTTCGAGTTCATCTGTCTGCCACTCATGGTAAATAGCTGTTGCTTTAGTTTTACCGATAGACGCCATGAATGGAGTCTCATCACGAGTGATCATAGAGATGAAGTTAGACAGATCTTCACGCTGTGATACGTCTGCGTTAGTACGACCTGAAGTTACATCTGCTTGTGCGCGACCTGTGGATACGCCACGAGAACCTACTGTTGCCATTTTACTTACTCCAATATGTTAAGTAATTAAATTCCAAGAGATCGGGAGGCAAGTTGTTTAAGGAAATCCATTTGGTCTTCAGTAGAGGCGTCTTCTCTAAATGCTCTAGCCTTAACCATAGCTTCCTTACTAGCTTTCTTTTTAGCTGGTGACTTATCTTTCTTAACAGGCATCTTCTTAACGTTAGCTGTCTTACGTTTAGCTTCGCCTTTAGATACACCTTTCTTAAGAGTACGATAGTCATTAACAAACTTAACAAGAATAGGATCTGTAATAGTATTAATCAGTTCCTCAGGGATACCTTCTTCTATAGCAAACTCTCGAATTTCTTGAGCTAGCTTATCATCAAAGTTAGGTACGAACTCCTGAATATTATTGTTAAAGTACTCTATACGCTCTTCCCACTGCTTTTGTAACACTTCCTGCTGGTTGTGTTCATCTTAGCTAGTAGGTCTTCACGCTTCTTCCGAGCATTCCAATAGTTTTGCTGGTACTGTTCTCTCTTATCTTTCAATTCAGAGAGAGCATATGAATCACCGTCTTTACGTGCGCCTTTAATCTTAGCTTCAATTTCGTGATAAGCTTTAGCCCACGCATTTTCTTGTTGATACAATACTTCAGAACTAGCTTGACCTAATTGGGCAATCTCAGCGAGTTGTTTTTCTTTCTCAGCTTCAAGTTGCTTTCTTGCTTCGCCTAATTCACGACCCTTCGTAGAAAGAGATTGTTCAGTAGAGTAACCTTTGATAAGGTCACTAAAGGATACATCAACTTCTTGTCCATCAATCTTGACACGAACTTTAGCATCCAAGTCTAGATCGTCCACTGTAAATACTTCAGAGTCTTGGGTAGCCGTAGCATCCTCATCTTCAGTTTCTACACCTTCTTCATCTTCGACTTCTTCTTCAGTCTCATCATTAACGACTTCCTCTGACTCCTCTGGGTCTTCTTCATAGTCAGATTCAGACGGGTCAACCTCCGGAACATCTTCAGCGGGTAGCGATCCTTGCACAAAATCAGATTGTGCGATGACGGCATCCAAGAGTTCTTGCTCAGTTGGACCAGTAGCTTGTGCTGGAATGTCATCCATATCGGGTAGAGATTCTGCTGCATTAGCCATAATTTATTTCCTCAACTCAAAATTTTCTTAGGGCGACCGGGACCACGTTTAACTGGCACCTCCGCGACTGCTTGTTCTGCCACACTCGCAGGGCGAGGTGGGGCTAATTTAGCACTGTAATGCTCTTCTAGCTTTAGCAGATCGCATAATACACCTGCATTGAGTTTAGTTTTTCCCGGACTACGCATAGCATCGTATTCCAGAGTGTTAATCATTGATCTAACATTTTTCAGTAGATCTGTGTAATCAATTTGATTCATTGTCGTCCTCAATGTACTGCATGTTTTTACCAAAGGTTTCGTAAGCTACTAGTCTCTTGCGAACATCCCCAAGACCAAGAGCTGAGTTGTATATGAACTCTCTGGTTTTGTTTTCATGGGGCTCAGTACCAAGCCATGCCATGAAATAGTCTACTAGAATCTCACCGTACGCTATATCGAAAAACTCCTCACGTTCTCTAGAGGCAAAGGTAGCTTTTACCAATGCCTCTTTAGCAATAACGTCTGGATGCGTCTTCTTAGCGTTAAGGCTCTTCTCGCCTTGCTTGCGGTACTTATCCATGATCTTACGCTACTATTTTCGCAAGATATACATTCTCACTTAACTGTGCTACAGTTGCGTGAGTAGTCTGGATAGCAGAGATAGCTAAAGTAGAAGCGCCAGCTGCGCCTTCAGACACAAGAACAATCTTGTAGTCTTTAGCATCTACTTTATGACTATTACCTTCTGCTACAGTAACGTTAGCTCCGGGAGTTAGGGTTACATCGATAGCTGAATCAGTATCGTTAAGAATTACGTATGCTTCATTAGATGCTGAAGCGTCTACTACTACTGTAGTACCATCAGTGTTAGCGCCAGTTGCGCTTAGTGCATATGCAGCCATTAGATTATATCTCCGTTAGGATTGTTTTGTGAATACTGCTCTTGTTCTTCATTAACTTCATTCATCTCATTAGGTTCTTGAGCTTCATTATGTTGAGGAGAACCCATGATACCTTTAACCATCTGTACTATCTGATTAAAGTCTGGATGAGGAGTTACAGATGCGCCATCCTTAACTGATTTAATAGTTAAGTCTGCCCACTCTTGATAGTGCTTATCTATAGCTACAGCCATTTGACGAGCATTGTCGTCCATAGTATTTCTGGCTTGTGCTTGAGTGTAAGCGACATTAGCTTCTTGAAGAGCAGCATCAGCTTGTGCTTTACGCTGTTCAAGTTCTTGTTGAGCTTGTTGAGCTTGTCCTTGAGCTTCCATAGCTTTCTTAGCTTCTTCTTGAAATTCAGGTGTGGTGTAATCATGTAGATAGTCATTACTATCCATACCTAAAGCTTCTAGAAGTTGAGTAGCTATAACTGCTCCAGCCTCTGGTTTAATAACAGAACCTGCACCCTGTTGTTTAAGGGCTGGTAGGATATTAGTACCAATAGACTGTAGTTTTTGAATCTTACTAGAGTTAGAGTTCTCACCGATATCTACAAAGACATCACAATCTAGCTCATAAGGTAATTCAGATGGGACAATATTAGCAAAGCTGTAACCAACTTGACAGCTAACTTTAGTGTTCATACACTTACGCATTGTCTTATAGACACCCATACATAAGCGTTTAAAGCCTGTCTCAGCAAACCTACGAGCAATATGTTGAATACGTTTTTGTGAAGCCGACTGTACAGCCGCTAACTTCTGCTCTGAATTACCAGAGACATACAGAGTATCATTCAAGCCTTGAGCTGCTTTAGACATGCCTGTGGCCTGTTCCTTAATCATCTGTAGATGTTCAAGGAGAGGTACAGTACCAGTACTGATAGTCTCAGGTACTAGTGCTTGTACAGCAGCTGCTGGATTACCATTAGTAGGGATGATTTGTTTAGGCTTCATATTCTGAAGCGCACTAAAGTCTACTACGTTAGGATCAGCTAACTTAGGTGAGTAGTTAGTGAGGTATGTATTCTCAACAAACCCACGAAGTATAGCTGTAGATGCTAGAGTAGATGAACGAGTGAAGTCTGCAATAGACAAACCATAGAATTCGAATGGAATGTTAATAGGAGACAATACCGCTATAGGTATCATGTCTACATCATTCTCTTCTAAGATATGTGTACCCGCCATAATGATATGCTTAAGTTCAGCTATACCATCACCATCTCTATCAACCTTCATCCAGCATTCAGTGAGTGTAACTTCTCTACTAGCCTCCAAGGTAGTAGATTTGTTATGACTCCCTGACCAGTATTCTTGACCAGTAATTGTCTTACGAGCAGCAACATCTTGTGAATAAGAGTTGAATGAAGATAGTTCATCTGGACCAAGTTGATCCCATTCATCTTCCTCAATATCTTCTGCAATATCTGGCCAGAGCTTCCTTACTTCTGAACGAGTGAAGGAAGACTGGATGCCCACAAATTCTGCATCCTCTAGACAAGCAGCATCTCTGCTGATTCTAAAGTTCTCAGGTGGGATGGTTTCTAGTTTTACTCTAGACTTGTTTACTTTACGTCTTAGACGAACATTGACATAGAAGAACTCAGATACTTCTCCAGTGAATTCACCTTCAAATTCTAAGTCGCCTACTATCTCAATATCATCTTGAGCTAGTATCTCATCCAGTTTAGTTTGGGCAATACGTTCATACTCAATGAAATCGTACTCATAATCCTCTACATAGTCCCATCTGATTAGACCATTCTTCCAAAGAAGACCAGCCTTCATCCAAGACTCTAGGATTTCCCATCCATTATTCTGCTTAAAGATACAGTAGTTAACTAATAGGGAAGCATCATGTGCTTCCTTATAAGCTCCCGGAGAGTCAGAATAAGGTATGAATCTAGCTAATTTCTGATTGTTTAGGAACAGATCAGTTAGGATAGCTAAGTATGCTTCCACTGTCTCTGTAGTAGATGTATCTACAATAGATGATACACCCTGAGGAGACAAGTGACCTATAGCTACACCAGCATATTCATAAGTACTTTTCTGTCTTTCATAAGTTAAATCTGAAGAGTTAAGCCAATCTCCTGTAGAATTCATTATTCCAGTTTCTACGAGATTAACTAACTGTTCATCCGTGACCTTCTCACGATAACCAGTTCTTGACATGTTAACCTCTTTTAATTGGAATATCTTTAGTATTCTCTAGGTGTTCACTGCTATACTCCCCCGGCTTAGGCTTCGGGGCTTTCTCTTTTTCCTTAGGAGCTTTACGCTCTTTATCGGGTTGAATAAATCGTGACATGATTCTTCCTATCTAGCTAACTATATTATAGGGTCGGGTTCTCTACCCCTGCCCGACACAGGAGAGGACGTGGTAGAAATTACTGGTCTTGCTCGGAATTTTTCTTCGTCAAGCCTTCTAATTTAGCGACCTCTTTCTGGAATTCTTCATCAGACAAATCTTTGAGATCGACATTAGTTTGAGTTACCTGCTGAGAAGCTAGCTTAGGTGTTTCATACTGTGCTATCTTCTCGGCATACTGACCAGCCAACTCAAAATCTTCATCATACATGGCTTTCTTCATTAGGAATTTAAGGACATCAATACCTTTAATTTTGTCCTCTCCTAACTTAAGTCCAACTTTATCAAAGTCTTTCCAGAAAACTTTAAGCTCCCTAATACGCTCTTTATTGCGCTGACGGGCTGCAAAACTTTTCTTTCCCAACTCTCTTGCTCTTTCCGAACTAGTAATCATTTTTAAATTCTTACCACCGGGGTGAGCATCTATGCGCTTCTGTGCATCTTCATACTTCTTCTTGTCGTGTGACATATTATAACCACTCAGTATTATCTATCGTTAGTTGTCCAACCCTATCTTTCCAAGATATTTTATTGTTGGTTAATCTATTCTCATGTGTTCTTAATGCCTCCATAGCTATTGCTATAGACATTATAGTATCATCATGTGAGCCCTGTAAAGCTTCTGTCCTACCTGCATCAGTAGAGACATAATCTTTTAACTCTTGAATAATGATATGAGAAGGTAGACTGATATCTAAGTCCTCTATCAATCTCTTTAGATAACCAATAATTCTAGGCTTAGATGCAGCTGTAGTCCTAAACCCTAATTTGGTAGTATCTTCAGTCTTCATAGCAGCTACCTTAGTCTCATAATACAAATTGAGATAAGACATCTGCATAAGACGGTCTAGAGTAGTATTACCTATAGAGTTAGATTCTACCGCTAAGAGACCATTATTATAGTATCTACCTAAGTAAAAGAGAATATCACCAAATGTACCGGGATCCATAGTGTTGATTCGGTACATAGCACATAACTCTCTTTTAACATTAAAGACAGTAGCTACACTATAATCTTGGTTAGAGCCTAACGCTACATCTGCCCCTATGACATAACTCTCTTCAAACTTAGGAGGTATCCATACAGATAACTCTCCTTCATTATCCTCATCCCAAGAGCCATAGTCATCATTAAATCTAAGAGTCCTCTTAGGAGCCTTAGACACCATATCATTAACTATAGATTGATCAAATACATTAGAACCAGATACTAGAAATGCTTCTTCAGCTTTAGCTGGATATTCCTGTTGAAATTTTCTAGCCCCTGATTCCGCTATCTTTAATCTTCTCCAATAGAGTTGATCATAATCTAAATCAAATTCCTCTATTAACTTCTCTTCCTCACTAGTAGGTAAGAAGTCTGATGGAGCTTTAGTTCTATATTCTGAGGTTAGAAACCAAGGAACAAATACAGGGATGTATCCATTAGTTCCTTCTACTGCTCCCTTCCATAATCTATAGAATTCACCTGTAGCACCATTAGCTGTAGATTCTAATATTACTTCGGTGTTATCAGCTTGAGATATACCTTGGAATAAACCCGCTAGTATCTTCTCATCATGTGTCCAGAAGGCTATCTCTGATAGATGAGCTATAGTGGGTGTAGTACCCCTACCAGCTTCAGGTGATCCCGCTGTATACAACCTATAGGATGCATTAGCTTCTTTATCAGTAAATGCTGGAGACATAATAATAATCTCTTTAGCATTACTCTTACTCTCCTTAGGTCTTATACTCTTATCCATATTACGAATAAGATTTTTAGACATAGTGAATAGAGCATCTGATGTAGCACTATCATGTGCCATAACAACTGATCTAGTATATTGGTTAAAGTATGACTTCCAGAATACTCTACTAACACTATAAGTAGATATACCCTGTTGTCTAGCTTTTAAAATAATAGCTCTTACTTTACCAGTCTCTTTAAGTTGTTTCTCTAATGCAGCATTAATATGTTTCTGAGGTTCATTGAAGATGAAGGGTACGAAGCCTTTAGAAGAATCCTTAGTGATAATTTTGATGTGGTCTCTAGCAAACAATTCAAAATTATCTCTATATTCCTCTACCGCTTCCCTCCTCTTTTTCTCCTTTAGAATCTCTAACTTTTGTCTATTCGTTAATTGTTTCATTTTAGATGAGCCGTTAGGCATCCTCTGTTTAGTGACTCGTTTCAGATGATCTAACGCTCATCTTCACTCGTCGCATTGTCCCCTTTAGAGTATCTTTATAACTCCTTAAAAGGTAAGCAAAAGTATACTCCTTTACTATGCATCTAAATAACCTATTGATTTTTATATGTTTTATGTATTTGTAAATAATAGTTTGGGTACCCCCTCCGATTTCTTTGGCGTTTATTTGTGGAAAAATTTTGGGAGCTCTCTGTGTGTGTCTAAATTTTCTCTCTCTTCTTCTATACCCCCATATAGGTTCTGTACCCCCCATGTACAGATCTGGGAGTGTGGGAGTTCTTTCAACCGTAAGGAGAAACAATATGTCTAAGAAGACAAAACTGTGGTACCGAGCTCACAACAATCTTGTCACTCTACGTCACTACGATGAGGAGGGTCGATGGGAGTTCGTTGTGTTAAGTCGTCCTGATCTTAGAGAGTTTGGTTGGCTTGCTCTTCTAAGGAAAGAGTATGAGTATCACATAGAGCAGGGGCTTCCAATCTCTGCTAGTAAGTATCGTTACTTCTTGACACTGTTCTTGTTTGATCAGTGACTACTTCAAAGGCTTTCACTGAGAGCCTTTCTGGGAGTTACTAGAGATAAGGGTTATCTCACTCCACAAACTTAAGGAGAAATATCATGGCTAACATCAAAAGCCTTTTCCGTGCATCAGCTACTTCATTCACTGCTAACGACACTATGTGGTCTCAACCATCACGTCCGATGGTGATAACACATTGGGGTGAGCATAAGGATGGTACTATCTGGGTTCGTTGTACTGACGGTAATATCCGTTCATGTAAGACTAATCGGATACACAACCAAGATGAAGTAGCTAAGCTAATAGCGGCTCTAGACTTTGCCTATGAGTTTAAGCTTCCTGTGATACTCAGAGCTATGGGTAGTTATAACAGTACCACTAAGTGGTTTGCTGAAGTAACATTCATTGCTTACAATGATGTATCGAAGCTTTGTCCTCTAAAGGCTATAGGTACTAGCTTCGCCTAGAGTTACACTCAAGCGTCTTCTATGAGGGCGCTTTATGGGTAATTCTGCCCAAATGTAAGGAGAAACACTAATGCTTAAAGTTAAACAAATTAATGAATTGACTAACATAGCTGAAGAAGCTTATGCTCTCTCTGTTCGTCTAGGTAATATAACTGAAGAAGTTATAGAGTCTAAAGACATCAAGAGATCAGAAGAATTGTTAGACATTAACAAGAGTCTAATTACTGTCTCTATGGAGTCTGTTAAGATAGCCAAGAGAGATCTAGAGTTAGCTAAGTTAAGGGCTTCACTAGACAATAAGTTAGGTGGTGTCTCACAAGAGTACTACAACCTCTATGCTGGTAAAGGAGAAAAGCTATGAGTTATGAAATTAATACTTTAGAAGAGTTGATTACTCATCTATTAGAGCTAATGGATAAGGATGCTCAGATGTATAACGAATTTACTGTCCAAGAGATAGTAGATGATGGTATATCTATGGGTATTGTTAATCCTGAAGCTGCTAAAGACATAATCTGGGCTAATGTCCTGTAGAATGTCCTTCAAAGGTTCTCCTCTGAGAGCCTTTCTGGGGTAGTTCTACCCGAAACATAAGGAGAAAGACATGTTTGAACTATGTTTTATCCTATTCTTTGCAATAGGTATCTATCTTCGTGATAGAAACAACTAAAATGTAACTAACTAGCATGTAATTATGAGAGGAATGTAAGATGAAAGACAAAGAGTATGAAGATCTCTTGTTAGAGTATGCCAGAATCAAGTGGGAATACAGGATGGAGATAGCAGAATACCTCCAGATGGTCTCCCTTAGTAGTGAAGGTAGTACCGAGTGGGTTAATCCGTTAGCCGTAGAGGAGTTTTTAGAGGCTACCCATAGTACCCCTACTGGGTTAGATGAAACGTAGCAGAGAGGTGAACAGATGAGGCTACTTCGGAAAGACTACCCTTAGGACTATCTAGCAGATAACTACCTAACCATAAGAAAGTGAGAGAAACTGTAGGAAAACTGGAGAAAATCCTCCACTTTCTTACCCTGAAGGCCATGTAGGCCGCAAGAGAGACTAACGAGGTAGGGGTAAATGGGGAGGGACATCGGAGGGTACTTAAAGCCTATCCCTCACAGGACACCAAAAAATATCGAAATATCACAGAAAATACAATCAAGAGGCAAACCAACATGTACGAACTACACACAAGCCACTATCAAAGATGAGCGTTAGATCATTTAATTAAGGGTTCGCCTAACGGCTCACTCAGCCTTTATCAACTTCAAAGGGCTGACTGTAGCCATCATCAAAGATAACAACATAGTTAGTTTCTATAATGGGGTGGAACCTGAGGAGGACGAGTAAAAAGAGTAAACTTCTTAGAAATCAACAACATTCTAGATGCATGGTTAAGGGGGCACCCCGAGCCCTCTCTAAATATTATATTAATATACTTTAGAGTAACTAAGGGGTAAGTAATAAGTAAATAATATATCTTAAGGATACTTTAGTACTTTAAGTATCTTTAGTACTTTAAGTTTCCTTAATCCTTTATATCTTTATCTTATCCTTTATCTTAACTATCTAGTCTATACTACCAATACACTACCAATACATTAGGAGTACACTACCAATGCCTAAACCATCTATCTTCAATCATTCCATCAATCTAGAAATTAAGAGGAGACTAGAACTTAACTATCCTCAAGAGGAGATAGCTAGATGGATAGGATGTAGTAGAAAATATCTAGCTGCACATATACAGAAGATAAGAGATGAATATGATCTTCCCTTCAAGTATACTAAGTGTAAGAAGATAAGTTATTCAGCTACATTACCTAAGTCCACCTATCTCTACATACCTTGGGTTACTAATAACTCTGAGAGATATTATTACCCTAAGTGACAACTAAAAAGTAACACTCAACATTCAAAACATAAGGAGACATACTATGTCTAATCAAGCTATCAAACAAGATCTAACCTTCACCTTCAACCTCAGAGTAGCTATGGAGGGGAAAGCTAATGATGTGATAAGTGATTATCAGAAGGAGAAAGCTTATTATGAACAAGAATATCTCAATAGGGTTAAGGAGTTAGAGAATAAGTATAGAGAAAAGCTCTATACAGCTTGTGAATCTTATTGTGATGGTCTATTATTTGAGGAGATAGATAATTGTATTGAAAGATATTTGAAATATTTAAAGTAAATTAAGAATATGGAGCTAATAAAAATAATATGGATACTAACTCATTGAATCTTATAAAGAAATATAAGGAAAAATATTATCCTGTTCTCTCTTATGATGTCCTAGAGACTGTCATCTACAACTTTGTAGAGGAGATTAACTACACTGATCCATCTTATGTGATGGAATTAACGGATATATTATTAGAGAATATCTATGAAGTAAGTGTTATCAATAAAATATAAGGAGAAATATCTATGTCCACATACACTGTAGTAGTGTATCAAGAGTTCCCTGTAGGGTACTCAATAGAGTTCAAAGAGTTTAATACTCTAGAAGAAGCTAATGCTTGTATCGAAGAAAACTCTACAGAATACCCTGACCTACATGCTCAATTAATAGATGAGAGCCAAGCTTATCTAATTAATGTGTTAATGGGACAGGTCTTTGAGAAGCTACAAGACTTTGAGTATTCAGAGTAACTATTAAACCTTCAAGGGCTTTCTATGAGAGCCCTTCTGGGTTACAATAGAGTAACCATAACTTAAACATAAGGAGACACATTATGTCACGTACTACTAAGACTCTTATCATTGAAGATTGTACTTTCCGTTGGGCTAAGCTCAAGAATCCAGTCAATCCCTTTGGGGCTGGTGATGCATGGGAGGTACAGATAGTCACTGAAGATAGAGAAGTAGCTGAGAACTGGGTAGCTAATAACTTAAATGTTAAGTCTGAACAGATAGGTGAAGGCAAATTTGAGTATCGAGCTAACCTAAAACGTTGGTGTCGTAGTCCATCAACAGGTAAGACTTATGAGCCACCTGTAGTGATTGGTAGTGATAAACAACCTATAGATGCTGGTATAATTGGTAACGGTTCTAAAGGTGCTGTTAAAGTTTATCAGTACAAGTGGGAAAGGGGTGCTAACAGTGGTATAACAAGTATCATTGTAGCAGTTAAAGTAAATGAGTTGATAGAGTATACTCCGGATACTGTTATCGACTTCTAAGGAGATAAGACAAGGATGTCATTAGAACTAATGAAATGTTCTAAGTGTGGTAGATGGGTTGTTAGACGACCTGTCTGCCCTTATTGTAAAACCAAAAGCAAATCTTAAACATAAGGAGACATACAATGTCTAATGAAACTATTATCATGGATAACTTTACTTGTCTAGAAGATGCTGACTTCTCTATTGCAGTAGAGGATGTTAGAGTAGATTACTGTCATACAGTATCACATGGCTTTGAAGCTAACTTTGAAGTTGATAGTGTAGTAGAGGCTATAGATGGTACTGATCTAGATAACTTCTACTATATAGGTAAAGATGAGTTAGATTTATTACTGACTAAGTCTACTAACATTAATGTAGATAAGTTAGCGAACATCATTCGAAGACTACTAGCAGACTATTTAATACTAGAAGATACATGGAATGGATGGTGTCAATTAAAAGATGAAGGTGTAGGTGAGTTAGCTAATCGTATAGCTCACTTAATGAGTAAAGAATAAACGCTATGAAGGTACAACATGCCTAGAAGTACAATCAAACTAAAACTAGATAGTAGACTATCTAAGTGTCCTCTATGCTTAGAGACCTTTAGTACTGAACATAACTTTAATAAGCATAAGGTTGGTGAGTACAATAAGGGTAGAGCTTGTGCTAATCCAGAAGATGTAGGGTTAGTACTAATAGAAACTACTACTGGTTCTGTATGGAAGATGCCTCCCTCAGAGGATAAGTCTTTCTATAGTGCTATGAAGTAGAAACAAAGGGGATGTCATAAGGCATCCCTAACTTTATCAGGAGATAAACATGACTAGTAAACATTATAAGCCTTGGTCTAAAGCTGATGAACAAACTCTAGCTCGTATGACTAGAGAGGGTTATACAGCTAAGGAAATAGCTATGCGTTTAGGTAGAACAGAACAATCTGTTTACTCTAGACGCTCTACTATTAGAGAAGAAATAATATCGAAAGAAATACAGATGA
>Ga0209961_1000320_pt1 | contig 16890 bp, 12 predicted proteins | sample SalPonA_B_H2O_MG_FD_185719 | JGI IMG/M metagenome (GOLD analysis project Ga0209961, IMG submission 185719) | Water microbial communities from South San Francisco under conditions of wetland restoration - Salt Pond MetaG R2A_B_H2O_MG (SPAdes)... | ecosystem: Environmental > Aquatic > Non-marine... | reverse complement strand
AGTCTATGCAACAAGGGCAGCTAATGGACGCTCTTGCCGCACAAAAAGTGTTGCATGAGAAAAAGAAAGCCCAAGAAGCGATGGCCGCTGCGTCACAAGGTCAGCCGGGTACTGTTGTTGAGCAGAATGAAAATGCGTTGAAGCAAATGTCTATGCAGGAGATGGCACAACAGGTGGGTGGTCTAGCCCGCCAACAGTTAGCTCGCCAACAACAAGCTATGCAGCAGATGGGTAAATCCCCCGGTGCTCCACAAGCTGCTCCACAACAAATGGCTCCTCAAGGTGCAGGTATTAATAAGTTACCCGCTAGCAATATGGCCCCTAAAATGATGGCTGCTGGTGGTATCGTATCTTTCGCTTCTGGTGGTATGCCTGAGCCTGCCCACGAGAAAATGTACCGTAGCGAGCAGGATATTATCCGTGCTTTACAAGAAGCCCCCGACGAAGCTACCCGCCAACAGCTTATTCAGCAGTTAATGGAGATGCGTAAGACTCAAGGTGGTATGGGTAAAGAACTCCAACCTTTCGACAAAGGTGGAGACGTACAGTCCCAACGAGCTAAACTAGAAAAAGAGTTGGCCGCTGCTGCTAAGGCTGGAGATAATGCCAAAATTACAGAGATTACACAAAAGTTAGCCGCGTTAGCTACAAAGTATTCTACCGTTACGAGTCAAGAACCTAAACGTCCCACCAAAGAGATTAATAGAAGCGTAGCTGATGAGTATCGGTTAGCCCAACAAGAAGGGCGTCCCGGTGGTTTAATGGGTGTCGATGCATTAACTGAGAAAAAACCAACAGCACCGCGTCCTACTACTCCTACTACTCCTGCTACTCCTACGGCACCCGAAGCTGTCCCTGTCGAGGCAACTACCGCCACTACAGAACAATCAGCCCCTACTACGGGCGCATCGGCAATGACCCCCATGAGTTCGACTGGTGGACAAGGTAGTGTAAGTACTAGCACATCAACGGGTATTGGTTCGTTGGTTAAAACACCGTTCAATCCTGCTACCGCTGCTCAGGCTGCTATGCCCGCTGAAGTTCCTAATGCTGAGCTAGCAAATAAGAAGATGGCAGAGAATATTAACACCGACCGCTTTGCTGAGGCTAAGAGACTTGGCGACGATACTAAAGCGATCAACGCCCCCAACGAAGCATATGAAGCTAAAAGCCGGGCGTTGTTAGGAGAACAAGAAGCTAACTACCGTCGCGACATGGATCCAAAGCGTACTAGACGTGAAGAGTTGACTCGTATGCTTCTTGGTGCAGCTAATCGATCTACTCCCGGTTCAGTATTTGCGGGCACTTCAGCCGCTAAGATCAATGCTGAGAACGACACTCGTCGCCGCCGCAACGCTGGACTAGCAGGACTTACAAGCAGAATGGACACCTTTAGTACCGAAGACGCTGCACGTAAGACTAAGCAGGCTGAAGCGTATTCAAAAGGTTACGATAAAGGTGCTGAATTGCAAGGTAATGCCTTGGGTGAAGTCGCTGCTGCACAACGCCAAGGGCAATCTGATACTGCGGCTGCACAACGTGTAAACGCGCAGCTAGAGACAGAAATCAACAAAGCCAATATGACTGGTGAGTTAGATAGCTGGCGTAACGATTTGCTGTCAGAGAAGAACCGAATAGATGCTATGTATAGAACTGGTTCGCTACAACAAGGTGATACGCAGAATTTAGTTGCGTTAGCTACAGGATATCGTAAAGTTATTCAGGAAGGTAAGACGCTTGTTCAAGAGACCCTAACAGAGCTAGAAGGTAACCTAGGGATGACTGGGGTGCCGAAAGAAGAGAAAGAGAACATACTGAAGGCAGCACAGGCGAAACTGATGAGCGAGATCTTAGGTGAAGATTACGAAAATATGCTTAACGTAATCAAGAAAGCTGAGACTATGACTGTCGGTGCAGTGGCGAACGACAAAAAACCTGTCGATACAACTGGTTACGGCATAATACAATAATAGGGATTCTATATGGCGCTCAAGAAACTCCAACGTCCTGATGGCACTATTGTAGAACTCGATGCCCCGGAAGATGCGACTCTTGAAGATCTTGTTAGATTAGATCAGAAGCAACAAAAACTTGAAGAGTATTACCGTCTTAGATTTGCCGAACCTGAAGAAGGGCCGGGTCTCGTCGATACACTTCAGGAGATCCCCAAAGGTTTAGCCTCTGGGGCGTTGGGTTTTGCTGAGAGTGCCGCCCTCGGTGCTATCACCCCACAAGGTGAAGAGGGTGAGTTAGAGAGTCGTGAAGCTATCAAAGGCTTCTTTGACCCAATGCAGGAGTACCTCGCTGCAGATAAAGGGTTAGAAGACTCTGTTACTCGTGGTTTGTCCTCTGCCGTAGGCTCTATGGGTGCTATGGTCGGTGCCGCTGCTATACCCGGTGTTGGTGTACCTCTTGCTATTGGTAGTGGTGTCGCTGCAGGTGCAGGTGAAGCAAGTGAACGTGCCCGTGCCGCTGGAGCTTCAGAAGAAGACCGTGGTCTAGCATCACTCCAAGGTGCAGGGGTAGGCGCTCTAGAATATATTCCTGTATTTAAAATCTTTAACCGAGCTAAGAAACTAGGTTTAAACAACGTTGATAGTCTCGTTACTCGTGTTAAAAACATGGGTTACGCAGGTCTCGAAGAAGCAGCACAGGAAGGCTTATCGCAAACCCTACAAAATGCTATTGAGAAGGCATATAACGAAGACCGTGAACTGTTCGATGGTACGTTAGAATCTTCTGGTTATGGTGCTGGTGCTGGTGGCTTGATGCAAGCTGTCGTGGACTATGTTGCTGCTCGTCGCATTAAAGGGCAGAAAGCAGCCGATGATGCCGCCGCTGCCGCTGAAGCAGAGGCTAACCTCCCTCCCGGCGGTCTAGGTGCTGAGTCGCAGTTTGATATGTTCGGAGACGAGTTAACTCAAGCCCGTACCGAACTTGAAGAGGCCCAAAGACGCGATGCTGAGAATGCAAAACCAACCAACATAGACGACACTGAGAGTACACTTAATCGTGAGGCAACAGAAGAAAATGCCCCTTCTCAGATAGATATCGACTCGTATATCGAAGAAGTCTTGGCGAAGGAAGAAGCGCAGCGCCAAGAACAAAAGAAACAAAGTGAACTACAAGAACGTCAACGCCAAATAGACGAAGCCTACGCACAACGAGAAGCGTCGGATGTTGTAGACCCTGTACAAGAAGAGATGGATCGTGCAGAGGCACCTGCTGAATACCAAAACGCTGTACTACAGAAAGCCCGTGCCGAGCAGGAAGCTGCAGCGCAAGAGCGTATACCGGATGAACTACGCGCCGCTACGCCACAGAATGCTGCTATGGCAGACGCTCTGCGCCAAGCTAAAGCAAAAGAGCAGGCAGGCATTGACCCACAACAAGACGCGTTCCCTATCGAGAAAGCTGACGCTGCACTCCGTGGTGCTAAGCAGCCAGAAGCCCCTGCAGCAGAGGAACCACAGTTACCCCCAGAACAGAAGTACCGTGCAGAAGATCCTGAGTCTAAGCAGTACAAACTGTTCGACAAACAAGGACGCCCTACACAGTTAGCTAAGACTGGGCCAGCGACTCCCCCCGTTAAACCTGCAGCAAAACCTACACCTCCTACGGAGGTCGCCGCTGCACAAGGAGAAGCCGATGCGAAACCTATTCAACCTGACCAACGAGGAACTGGAGACGGCGCTAGAGTTAGTGGACGAGATCAACCTGCGGCTGGAGTTCGAGGACGTGGAGACGCTGGAGTTCAACGTGCCGGACAGCCTGTCGAATCTGTCAGACCCGGAATGGTCAATACTCAACCTGCTGTACAGCCTGATACTGTTGGACAAGGAGCGCAGCCAGCTCCACTAACGCAACAACCTGCTGCTACACCACAACAACCTGCTGCTACACCACAACAACCTGCTGCTACACCACAACAACCTGCTGCTACCACACAAGGTAAGGGTAAAGGTAAACCTACAGCAGCAGATGCAGGTACACGCAAAGCTATATTCGAACGTATTAAGCAAGAGAAATTGGCGAAAGTAGGTATTCAACCTGCGGCTAAACCTGCGCCTACTAAGAAGGCTAAGGCTAAAGCTAAACCTGTCGAGGAAGTGACCGATGCGCAAGAAGAACCAATCATTGATGAAGCCCCGCAGCCCGAAAAAACCGGGCGGGGATCCAGCCAAAAACCTAGCGCCAAACCAGTTGAAGAACAAAAAGCCGAAACTGGCGAACGTACAGAGCCAACAAAAGCCAAGCAGCCCAAGCAAGAAAAAAGCACTGGACGAGCTGAGCGGACTAAACGCGATGCCGGGGCTGAAAAAGACACAGAAGTAGCTGTCGAATCACGTAAGCGTAAGTCTGCACCCAAAGGCTACACTGCTCCTGAGTTCGTACGCAAACAACGTAAGATCAACGAAGTTGATGCGGCCGTTAGCCCTACTGACGAGCCGGGGCTTCGTAAGTCTGAAGTTAAGGCAGAGAAAGGTACTAACCAGAAGACACGTGATCGTATAGATAGCCGCAAGGAAGAGTTAGGCACATTACGTACTGCTGTTGAGCATGACTATACAAAAGATGTCGGTGCCGATATTGCTACTAATACAGATAATGATACCGTTGCGGAGTTACTAGACAATGCTAAAGTGCAGGAAGTTGAGAGCAAGAAGAAACAAGCACAGCAGTTTGACGTCACCCCTCGCTACGCCAAGTTCTTCGCCATCACAGACAATATCACGTCAGCCCTGCACGACATTGCCTACGCAAAAGTGTTCGGTATAGGCAGCACAGCCAAGCCTGACCCAACAGACACCGTAGCTAAGTACTTCCACAACTTAACGGAAGACGTTGCTGACCAAGCGATTACATGGGTTGAGAACAACCTGAGTAAATCCGCTAACAAGCGTCTGGAAGAGTTCTTACAGTACTGGCGCACAGCCGATGCAGAGATGCGTGACGCTGATAGAGACCGTTCTATCATTTCTAAAACTCGTGCCGAAGAGCAAGAGGCTAAAGAAGCTGCTATAAAAGCTGAGAAAGACTCGGCAATGAGTAAATGGAAGCGTGGCGACCTGAACTCTTCTGAAGTCCTAGACGCTGTTGTGTATATGCCATTGCATCCAATGGTACGCGCGCAGCTTGAGGCAGGGGACATTGTTGCTGCTGTTGATGTGCTAGCTAATACGGCACCGCACGCTGAAATGCGTAAGCTATTCCGCTCGATGATAGACGCATTCCGCAAACACCCTGAAGTTAAGCCGCCTAAAGTTGAGATCGTTGATAATCTGTACAACGATAAAGGGCAGCGTATCAGCGGTAAGTTATCACGTGAAACTAATACCATAATGCTAGACAGAGAGTATGGTATGAACGGCCACATCATCGGCCACGAAGTTACACACGCACTAACACACTTTGTTATAGACAATGCTGGACATCCTATTACTAAGCAGTTAAATGCATTGTATAAGCAGGTGAAGAAAGTCGTACCTGATGCGTACGGAGCGGAGAACCTGCACGAGTTTGTTGCTGAAGCATTCTCTAATCCAGACTTCCGCTATGACCTTGCGAAGATTCCTACCGATGTTAAAGGTTACACCATATGGAATAAGATGGCCGTCATCATGCGTAACGTATGGAACTGGTTCACTGGTAAGCCTTACACTACGCTTGAGAAGGTTTATGGTGCAACTAACGCACGTAACCAAGCTGACATCCTTATCAAGGCAATCTTAGCCCCACAAGCAAGCTACCGGGATACTGGAGACTTATACTCTGCAGCGGTCTATGGTGACAAGGCTCCGCTCGTTGAGGCTATCCGCAAGACAATCAACAACACCGATTACGCGTCTGGACTACAAAAGTTCACTAGCTGGGTTGGTTCTAACATCACTCCTTCACTACGTGAGTTTGGTCTAGGTGTACTGCATGTCGGGGCACTTGCTGATCTATCTAAAAAGTACTTCCCAACATCGGGCACTATCCGTGAGTTGTTTGATAAGAAAGATGGTGCTCTGCATAAGATGCAGGATGAGTCACATGCGCTTATCGACAAGTATCGTGAGTGGCGCAGTGCCAGCGGTAAAGGTGAACTAATCGACGACGTAATTGCTGAGTCTACTTTTGAGCAAGTTGACCCAAGCAAACCTCGCAGTGCCTACGAGAAAGACGTCGAGAAAGCAGCGGTATGGGACAAGCTACACGCTAAAGATGGTGCATGGACTAAGCTCGGCCCTGAAGGTCAAGCGATGTACAACCAACTACGTAACTTCTATGCGCAACGCTACGACACGATGATGTCAGCGTTACAAGAGCGTCTAGGTGATAAATACGATGCGTTCATTAAGAAGTTCTTTGCTAAAGGTCGTATCGAACCATTCTTCCCATTGACTCGTGAAGGCAACCACTGGGCTTCGTTCAACATGAAAATGAAAGGCGAAGACGGTGTTGGTGAGCGTGTAGATATGGCGTTCGAAAGTCCAGAGTTGCGTGAGCAGACCCTCGCTGCATTTATGGAAGACCCTGAAATCGAGATCACTGGAGAGATAGACCGCTACATTCAAGTACCTTCTCGTAAGATGGAAGGCGCACCACCAGATGACTTTGTGCAGAAGGTGTTAGAGTTGCTTGAGGTTAAGGGCCAAGGTGCAGATGCGCAAACTAAAGATGCACTAGACACTATCACTGAGCAAGTCAGTCGTTTGTATATCGATATGATGCCTGATCGCTCGTATCTCCGTGCGTTGAAGCAACGTAAGAATAAACTCGGCTTCCGTATGAATAGCTTAGAGGCGTTGATTGATCGTGCCCCTGCTATCAACCGTAACGTAGCAAACATCCAGTACAACAAACAGTTGAACGATGCTTATACGCAGCTTGAGGAAGAGTTTAAGAATCCAGAGAACGGCATGCGTGATGATAAGACCGCAGCAGCACTTATGGATGAATGGGGTAAACGCGTAGCGTTCTCTAAGAACCCGTTTGTTAGTCCTTGGGCACGCCGTACAACGACGATTGCTTTCGGTATGACACTTGGCTTCAACGTATCTTCTGCTGTTGTGAACATGACGCACGTCCCTGCGGTTGTGATGCCTTACCTAATGGGTAAATACAAGATGTCACTGGACGAGTTGACTCAAGCGGTTAGCTTCGCGACTAAAGCGTACCACTACGGTGGTAAGACTCGTAAGATAAAAGTGGTAGGTAGTGAGATTCTTGGTAAAGACGAGAATGGCAACCCGATATACTCTGAAGAAGTTGTAGAAGAGCAAGACTTGTGGTCATCGCTACAGTCCATTGATTTTGATGATCCGAATCTACCTGCAGAGTACAAACAGTTGAAGCAACTTGTGGATGTTGCAGGTCGTCGTGGACAGTTATCTCGTTCATTCGTACAAGATGCCGTTGAGAACATTGACGAGCGTTCAATATTTGCACGGATAAACAACGCGACAGGTATGCTCTTCCACCACTCAGAACGTTTCATTCGTCAGACGACACTTGCTGCGTCTTATAAGGCACAGATCGAAGCGTTCAAGAAGAAAGAAGGTCGTGATCCTACTGAAGCCGAATTGGAAACTATGGCAGAACAAGCCTTGTACGACATGGAAGAGACTAACGGTAACGCTAACGCTGCCGCTGCTCCACGTTTCGCACAGTCTGGTCTCGGTAAGGTTATCATGCTGTACAAACGCTTCGGTGTGTTGATGTACTGGATGTTAGGTAAGATGGCTAAAGAGTCATTCAACAATGACCCCGAAGTGGCTAAGATCGCACAGAGGCAACTTGCCGGAACATTTGCAGCAACAGGTCTGATGGCGGGTGTTTCTGGCCTACCGCTGTACGGTATGTTCCAGATGGTGCATGACTTGCTAATGGACGATGAAGACGAAGACTTCGATAGCGTGATGCGTGGTGTCTTACAAGAGCCTATGTACGGTGGTTTATTGAACTACATCACGGGTATGGACTTCTCTACTCGTATTGGTTTGACTGACTTGATCTACCGTGAGAACCGCATCAACTCTGAACGTTCACACATCATGTCGTTCATTGAACAACTAGGTGGCCCAGCGTTAAGTTTGGCGTTAGGTGTAGAGCGTGGTGTTAACTACCTCAACCAAGGTGAGATTCAGAAAGGTTTCGAGACGATGGCACCTGCTGCTGCCCGTAACGTGATGAAAGCGATACGCTATGCAGGTGAGGAAGGTAGTGTACAGACACTTCGTGGTGATGAGATTGTGGCACTCAACGCAGCATCTGTTTTAGGGCAGGTTGCAGGTTTCGCCCCTGCTGAATACACGCAGCAGTTGGAAGAGAACGCTACGCTCAAACGTATGGATAAGGCCATTGCCGATAGACGTACCAAGTTACCTAGAGCGTTGTATGTTGCCCTTCGTGTCGGAGATAGAGATACAGTACAAGAAGTTATGGGGCAGATCATTGAGTTTAACCAACGCTACCCTGCTAACATGATCTCTGTGAAGACACTTAAGCAGTCACTCAAGAAGCACGTGAAAACATCAGCAGAGATGTATCATGGTGTGACACTCTCCCCACGGATGCGTGCACAGTTACTAGAGCACACTGCGGATTGGGATGACTCAAGCACATTGTGGGAAGATTGGCTAACTGACTAAATCCTAAAGACACGTACACCCAGTAGACCGTTCTCGATCACTGGGTGTACTTCTACCTCTATACCTAACCTACGACCTACATCTTTACCAACGTCTATACCCCGTTGTATACGGTGGCAAGGGATAAAAACTGAGCTACCTTTGGTAAACTCAGTCACTAATATCCTATAAGGCACACCATCTACTTTGAAGTATAACGCTTTATCCGTGCTCTTTAACTGCTTGGCGTGTCGGGGCATCTTCGTTATCCGCTTCAAAGTCTAAGGTAAAGCTATGACATTTCACTGCCTGACTCGCGATGTTAGTCCCAGCACCTAGTCGTTTCGTAATATATTCATAGCCCGGTTGTTGCTTGACGTAATCTAACAACTCCTTTCCTACAATCTTGTTGTCGTGACACCATTTCTTGATTGTCTTTACAGGGATAAATATACGGCGAACGTCTGGTTCGTACCGCAGTTCAATCGCACCTTTCGGTATATGCGCATTAGGCATCATTGGGTTGTTAGTAGATAACGTAACTGTAGAGTTAATATTCAATGTTGACCCGTTATGCTCATGCAAGAAGGTGGTTAACATGTCATCAAGACCCATCAACTCTTCTTCCACTTGCGTACAGAATGTCTGTAAGACAGTGATACACCAGTCAAACATCTGCTTCATGTCATAAGGGATGAGGTTTAGTTTGTGGGCGATCATACCCATAGTCAGTGTACTTGCTACTGTCTTAACGATGTATCGGTGTTTAGGTTCTAAGGCCACCTTACTGTTGAGTGCTTCAACCACAGCGTCATATGCCTTAATAATCTCAGGCAAGTGACTTATGGTGTACTGCACCATGACACGTCCTGCCCACCCGAAGTTACGTTCCAGTTCAAACAGCACGGTCATATCACGATCTTTAGGATCGATAGATGTACCCCAACGGTTTAGGTTAAGTTCTAGTACACGCATGGCCTCGGCTTCTGCTGCACCTTTGTGCGCTGTGATAGCCTCCATGATCCGCTCGTTACCTGTCGATAACAGAGTCATAGACCATGTGTCACCATGATCACGTTCTTGGTTAGATGAGCCAGTCATACGAGACTTCTGTCGTCCCTGTGTATAACTTAATAGGAACTCTGTTAATTCCCTTTGCTGTAGCGAGTGTAAGTCATCTGCGGCTGTGGGTAAGTTCTTGAATAAACTCATGCGGTTCATACGTGAGTTAAGTGTATCGTTACCAATACCCATCGTCTCACGGGGGTTACCCCATATACCCATATAAGCAGCTAGTGCAGTAGTTTTGCCGAAACCTGAGCCTTGGCTGTACAGATGCACTGCCGCAAACTGGTTAGGAACAAACGGCCCGAGGATAGAAGCAAACCCAAGACACACTGCGAAGCGGTGTATATCCGCGCCGGGTTCGTTAAACACAGCTACGGTGTTCTTCCACTTCTCCATACTCCCTGTTGGAGAGAAGTGTGGGATGTATTTCGCTGTCGCTCGTGTAGGGGCGTTGTGCGTCACGTCCCCGTTACGATGGTAAGAGTGTGCGCCGATAACAAAGCAAGAATCATTGTCGTGCCAACCGAACTGTCGGCGTGCCTCTGCGGCTTTATGTTCTTGTTGCAGCTGGCTAGCCCATGCCAACATATAGAACTGCAATGACTTCATCACGTCCTGACTAGCAGCTACACCGTGGAACGACATAATGTGACGGAACTTATCTAGGGCATTCACAGAACTTAGTGGCAAGATAATCTCTTGTCGACCATCCATCGGTAGGTGCAGATACGTAGCTAGACAGAACCCCTCGTCTGGGTCATTGATCAACCCTGTGCTGTATACATCATTACTATATACAACGACATCATCAAACGTGCCATCATCCGCATCTGACTTCACTCGACGATAGATACCACCGTTCTTCCCACGAAAGAAAGGTTTGGGGAACTCAGGTATGACTAGCTTAGATGTATCAGTAACAACAACTGTCCCATCTTCTTTAACGTATACATCAGAGTCTGCTACTTCTACCGTACGGTCTTCTTCGGTAGCTTCGATAACTTCAGCAAAGAACCTAGCAGGGGAGTTTATCTTGCCTTTGTGTGGGCAACCTTCACAACCACCGGGGTTACGATCTTCAAATGTCTCGCAGCGGTGACCCTTACGTTCGTCATTTAGTGAGTCTAACTTCCTATCTGTTTCTTCTGCAGAGTAGCCAGAGTGGTTCTTACTAACAAAGTGTGCGGCTTTCTTCTGCTGTTCTGGGTCGTCTATCAACTTAACGATAGATAGCATGCTGTGCCATACAGGCTCTGACTGATCGTTCTGGTGTTGCAAGAAGTGGTTAAACTGCTTGCACCCATACTCTGGGTTATTTTTAAGTGCTTTAATGTATTTAGTAAAACTGTACTTAACATTCGCACTTAACTTGTTGAGTGAACTATCGCCGAATTTAGCGCGTACCTCGTCACTTACCATGCTTACTGCTTTACTCTCGGTAGTATCATTCCCGAGCAGTGTGTTGAACTTAGCCGCAGTGATAGGTTTACGAAGGAACGTGCGTGGTTCACCTAGTATCTCTACTGAACGTGGGTTCTTCGGATCTTTATAGTTCAATGTGCCGGGGGCACGGAGAACACGTGCACAGTCGGCAGTTACTGATGGGTCTATCTTTAGCCCTTCAGCAACACATAATCTCTTTAACTTGTTTGCAAGAAACTGCCAGTCGATAACTTCAATCGCTTTGTCGAAGTACCAATAGCAATGCAAACCATTACCTGAGTTGACGATAACTGGTTTAGGTAGTCCTACCTTTTTACAGAAAGCTTTTAACGCTTGGTATGCCGCCTTCTGGTTAGGGTATTTTTTAGCCTTCTTCTCATCCGAGTCTGACTCTTGCCATACATCTAGGTCAATATAGACAGCTTTCATACGGGCTACGTTACGTTGTGTCCGTGCCCCATCGGTATAGAAAGAACCTAGTGCGAAATATACGTCATGACCTTCATTAGTTAGTTTGAGGGTTTTGTGAATAATATCGTCAAGACTTGTAGAGAAGTAGTTACGAGGGTTGTTGTTATTCTTTAGATGGAAGATACAGTAGTGCGCCGTATCTGGTACCATCGCGCTCAAGAAAGCACGTGTATAGCTCATTGTGGTTACCTCAGGTTATATAGGCGGCACTCCTGTGCCGCCGCTTATCAGTTATTCGTCGTCCCATTCACCAATAACTGCGGTAAGGTCTGAACTCGCGTCTTCCTTCGGCTCTGGTGCAGGGGCCGATTTAGATTGCACCTTCTTAGGCTCTTCGACTTCTTCCTGCTTAGGTGCCGCAGGTGCCGATGGTTCTAATTTTTTAGGTTGTAGTCCGTCTGCTTGTGTCACAGTCATTGTAGTCGCTGCCTTAGTTTCTGGCGCGTCAACAAGAGGGAGTATAGTATTTAACTCTTCATCTTCCAGTGGACGGACAGCTTTGAAAAACAGCTTCGGTACTTCTGAGTTCTCGTCAAAGTACATTTGTGTCACAATTGCAGGTGGTGGTGTTTTGTTAGCTGCAAGGTACTTACCGTAGGCTTGCATAGGCATTTTTCCACCATCTGCCGCTCCAAATATAGATGTAGCGGGCAGTGACAACTTGTAAATAGTACCTAGTTCGCCTTCGATTGCAACCGCTAACTGCATTCCGAAGCGACAAGCTCGTGCATTTCCGTTACCAGAACCTTTTACATTCATCGGACAATCGGCGCAGTTAGACGACATACGCTGATCTTCGGGTACATCATCAGCAGGGACTTGCGAGTTACGGCTCCAACATTTTGGTGGTGCAGGATTCTCTGGGTTGTACTGACCTTCGTAATACGTACGGCCAATGTCAGATGAGTCAACGATCACGATGTTCATCTCACTATCACGACTTACGTGTACTTGCTCACCGCCAACAATCTTACGGAACTTACCGCCTTTAATACTGATACGTGGGTAACCACCACCACCACTACCACCAGCCAGTTTGTTTGTGACTGCCATTAACTTCTGGAACATGTCACCTGAAACTAAACTATTACCTTTAATATCACTCATAAATTACCCCTTATAGGTCATCATCAAAATCGTCGATCCAAGATAGATCGTCTACGGGTTCTGCTGCTTCAATTGCTTCTTCAATCTCTTCCTGTATTTCCTCAACCACAGGTTCAGGCTGAGGCTCAGGCTCTGGAGTAGGCTCTGGAGCAGGTTCTTTTTTCTTGGTCGTAAGTACTGGTTTCTTTAACTTAGCCATACGCGCAGCGTAGTCTTCGTCTGTCTTCTGTCTCCAGAAAGATTCAACACCTTCTAAGTCAAACACATACCGACCGCCGAACTTAAGATATAAATCGGGTGGTAAGATACCTTTGGTTACCCACGAACGTACTGTTACAACTGCAACACCAAAGTGTTCTGCAACTGCTTCTACTGGCACACGAGTATTCATGTCACCTCCTATCGTTTACGTACTGAAATTACGTACTCAGAGTCAACGTTCAAACCTTCAGGGCGAAGGTCAGGGTTTTCCTCCAAGAACTGTTTTACATTGGTCTGGTTCAAACTCTTGCTGAAAAGCTCTGGGACTTTGTGGTCAAGCACGAAGTTGTATATAGACTCCCAATCGTTAGTCCAATACTTAGAGCGAATTGAGCGGTAGAACGTACCATCTGCTGTGCGGACGCTATCGACGTTATGTTCCTTACAGTGATTTAACAGAGCACGTTTGATCTGTTCCTGTTGGTCTTTGAGTCGATTGTCTTCCTCTTCAAACTCACGTTTGATTTCTGAGCGGCGGTTCTTAATTTTAAGATACACGCGCGTTAACTTATCTACATCTGTCATATCTCTCTCCTATACTTAGATGTGTTTAGTAATATATAGTTATATATTTTATTAGTCAAGTAGCTCTTTATACAAATCTATCATTTTTTCATGAACGTTTATACGATTTTGTATTAAGCTATAAACACGGCGTTCTACATCTGATCCTTGTAGGTGTACAACAGTACAACCGTGCTTCTGTCCGTTCCTATGCACACGAGCGTTAGCTTGAGCATAAGTCTCTAGACTCGGTGTTGGCCCCCACCATACCACTGTGTTTGCTGCAGTTAGTGTTACACCATGTGCTGCAGATTGCGGTTGGATAACTAACACACGTGTGTCATTGCTATCTTGGAACCGTCTAAAGATGTCCGCACGGGCCGTGGCAGATACACCACCGTGGATAACCTCGGTAGGTATGTTCTCACCATTAAGTTTTTCAGATAGTAATGCGATAGTGTGTCTGAATGGCACGAACACCAAAACCTTCTGACTGCTCTCATCGATAACTTCACGGAGTACTTTGTATCGGTTCTTGATATCAAACGCGATTGTCTCACCTTCATCGGTATACACAGCACCGCAGGAGATCTGAAGTAGTTTGTTCATCACAATCGCAGCGTTCGCTGCCGTGATCTGTTCCCCATCGGCTTGGATAATCAGCTGCTTGCGTAGGTCACCGTAGTATTTTTTCTGTTGTGGTGTCAGCTCTACCTCACGGTTAACGTATATCATCTCCGGCAAGTCGAGGCACTGTTCTTTGGTAAACCGGATAGCAGGTTGCAGTACCTTGTGCACGATGTCATGTGCGTCTGGTCTAGGAACCCACTTAAACTGTGTGATCTTAGTCATGACCATGTCTTGGAATGACCCGAAGAATCTAGGTACGGCACGGGGGTTCATCATCTTAGCGATACCATAAGCATCTGTAGGAGACTGAGCCGCAGGTGTACCTGTCATCATCCACAACCATGTGTGCGGCTTGATGATTTGGTTAAACATGATCTTCCAACGTGTTGTCTTAGCATTCTTATAGTGGTTAGCCTCATCTACAATGACTAGGTCGAAGCCACCGTTAGCTATCTCATCCGCGACAATGTTCACACCATCGTAGTTGATGATCACAAACTCGGAATTCTCTGCGAGTATCTTCTTCCGTTTTTCTTTCGGCCCGTGGCAAATTGCCACAGTACGATGCATAGCAAACGTGAATAAGTCAGCACGCCATGCACTGTCCATAATAGATAGTGGGCATACAATCAGGACACGGTTAATGAGTTTACGAGATAGGAGGAAGTCCGCTGCCCATATGGCCGAGGCTGTCTTACCTGTCCCTTGTTCGTTAAAGCAGAAGGCTCGGCGGTTAAGGGTTAAGAACTCGGCTGTTTGTTTCTGGTGATCAAACGGTTGGTACTTACCTGTCCACTTGTACCTAGCAGCTATAGGAGATGGGGCTTTGATGTTCAGGTTACGTAGCACCTGCGTTTCTTCTACCCCCCAATACACTACGACCTCATGGTCGGAGACTTTTTTGCTTCGTGGGATCACTGTGGTTACCTTCTCTGGATGTCTTAGTTTTAGCTTGATTGCTTTATTGTCTTGTATAAATTCCATGTGTGCGTCCATAGCAAAACACTGTGAACACGGTGTTTCACAGTTAGTTAATGTTGTTGCCTCTTTTTCACCACTGGCGAGGCGACCAGCGTATAAGGAATCACAACCTTGGCTAGGCGTTTATTCTTTCCCGCGAGCGCCCACGCGAGTCACTTATTTCTTGGGTTTATGTCCGTTGCGAGCACGGTTCTTACTAGGTGATTCTAAGAATACACCGTCTTTGTTACTACCACCCTTGCTCAACATCTTCTTGTGACTAACATCTTTACCCTTACGACGAGGGGACTTCTTAGTCACTGTACCTGTATCTTCTTTGTCTATTTTGCGTCTAGCACGTTGACGTTCCATACGATCTTCGTGTTCGCCACGTGCTTTCTGCGTCTTGTACTCTTGCTTATAGTTACGTTTACGCATTAGTTTCGTCCGTTATGGGGGCACTCTGTCACGATGCAGTGCTTACGACATAAGCCCGATGGTCTCGCGTTCCAAACGTCACGTTTGTACGCCTTCTCCATAGTAGTATAGTCGGTTAACCACTTTCGCCATAGGCGAGGTTCATCTTCTTTTATGTACTTATCCCTAATAAAATCATTAGTAACAACAAATAGCAAGGCCGCTTTAACCTCTTCTATTTCGGGAAAGTGTTTGAAGACTGCCAATGCCATAAGCTCTAGCTGTCCCTTGTCTGCCCACTTAGAATTACGGCCTGTCTTATAGTCCACCACAAACGCACGTTTCTTTTCGCGGTTTACTATCAGTAAGTCTGCGATACCACGGAACCACACGTTGTCATCTTTGAACCCACAAGGTTCTAGTGACTCCGTAAGCCCCATCTCATACTCACATAGTTTCTCACCTTCGATTTGTTTCAAGGCATCCAAGTGAGGTTTGATGTAGGCAAACGGGGCAGGGATTTCTATACCATCACGGATGTACTCTTCCGCAGCAAGGTGCACCTCAGTGCCGTAAGTCATTGCTTCCGTTTCAGGTTCTCTATAATCCTTAGCCACCTTCAGGTGGTAGAACTTCTTGGGGCATTGCTCGAATGCCTTAATGCGACTGAATGACCACGGCCCTGTATTACTCATCGGTATCTAATTCCTGTTCTGCTATGTCTAGAATACGTTCTAACTGTTCTGCTATCTTCTCTAGGGCAACTGCAATACGTTCTGATTGGTCGTCTGTCATCACTCACTCTCCGGTTATGCTAGCTGAGCTACGTTGTAGACCAATGCATCACCAGAGACCTCTGCATTACCAGATACAAGTGCATTGTCAGAGACCTCTGCATTGTCATAGACCCAACAGTCATCTTCATGACTTAGGTTATCTTCTTTCTCAATCCAACCCCCTAGATCACCAGCTTTAACATCACCAAAACTCACAAGAGCACGTATTTGGAACAGAGTCTTTCCAAACAAACTTTTTGTGTTAGTGGTTAATTCATATTTTTTTTCTAACTCTGCGTTTGTCATCACTCTTGCTCCTTTGCTTCAAAGCAATATTTCGCCACCATGTCTTGATAGCAGTACAGGCAATATTTTTTTATCTCTCGATTAGGTAAATTAAACAAAACCATGTGGTTGCCTATTTCACCATGCTTTTCACAAACGTATACTTGTCGCCTAAATACTAGTGATCCAGCAGCGCCCTTGCACTCATATAAGTTTTCTTCTTTTGTCATCACTCTTGCTCCTTGTCAATACGTATAATTTTATAAAACCATCCGTCGTCGTTTGAGAAAAAACGCTTCAACCAACTGCGCTTTAGTAGTACAACTGCGTGTGAATCACGAAAATCTTTTGCT
>Ga0209961_1000318_pt1 | contig 16947 bp, 6 predicted proteins | sample SalPonA_B_H2O_MG_FD_185719 | JGI IMG/M metagenome (GOLD analysis project Ga0209961, IMG submission 185719) | Water microbial communities from South San Francisco under conditions of wetland restoration - Salt Pond MetaG R2A_B_H2O_MG (SPAdes)... | ecosystem: Environmental > Aquatic > Non-marine... | reverse complement strand
TTACGATACAGCTACTGGATTAATTCCACACATCGTAAATCCGTCTATAGATCCACCTGATTCTCAGACACTACATTATGTAGTTATTTATGAGACATACACTTCTACAACGCTAGACGGCACATACATTTGGATTTATGACGCTACGTCAGGTGTATTCCCACAGCTTGAACAAGAAGTAGATGGGTTAGTTACAGCATCTGCAGGTTGGCAGTTTATGCCTGTTATACCTTTGAAAGCAGATGGGGCTTATCTAGACGACAATAAAACTACTCAAGAATATCTAACTACTAGAGTAATGCTTAGGTACTTAGGTATTAATCTTGATGACACTATTGCTGCTATTAAAGAAAACCCAAACGCAGCTCAGGTAACTGATGGCTTCGTACATTTTGCAGCTGGGTTATATGACGACAACCAAGCTATTAACAAATACTTGTTTTCGTTTTTTTATAATATTGCTAGTAACTCTGCAGTATCTAAAGCTCAATATGAAGCTGACTTAGCTAACTCTAAAGTAACTACTGCTCCTTTTAATGCTATTGCATTTAAAGAACAGAACTTCAACATGGTACTAGAGTTTAACTACATCCATATTGAAACGTTAACTGGTAACGTAGGTGCTATTAACTACGTAAACAAAACTATTAATTACACTGGTGCTAAAGCTAAACAGCATCCTACTGACAACATAGTATTTACAGTACAAGATTCTCCGACTACTTATATCAAAGTAACTGTGTATGGCATTGCTATGCTGCATATTGTCAGCACATCAATTGGCATTCTAAAAACCAAAGCTATTGCTATGGTTAACCCTGCATCAACAACAGATGAAGATGAACGAGCCAAAAACAATTTGATGATTCCTATATCTCTAACATCGTTAATGTCTTATGGCTCGATTTTAGATAAAGAAACTGTCATCTATCGTTCAGTTAAGTTCACTATCTATGCTGAACAAATTACAGAACTTGAATGGTATGAAACTGAAGCTTTTGCTGATTTTGTAGGAATAGTAATTACTATTGCCAGTATTGCTATGGGTGATTTTAGTGGTCAAACAGGCGCTCAAATTGCCAAACAAATTATTAAACAAGTTCTTATACAAATAGCATTACAATACGCATTAAAATTAGTATTTGAAGCTACTGATAATAAGTTTATTAGAGCACTAGCAACTATCGCTTACGCTTATGCGTCTGGATGGAATGCTGGTCTAGATATGAAAGCACTTACAGATATTCGTGTAGTGCTTACATACGTTGATGCAGTAGGTAAAGGTTGGCTTCAAATGGAAGCAGATGACCTGCTTGCTGAAATAGAAGACTTTGAGCAACTTAAAGAAGAAGCTGAAGCTGAACTAGATCGTGTAAGTGACTTAGTAGACTGGGACACAGGAGTAGGTGAAGTACTTACTTTGGTTCAACAAAACAGAATCCTATCTTACGAAACATTTGATGGCTATTACGCTAGAACACTAGAAACTAACCCCGGTGTTCAAACTTTGGATCAAATTAGAGATTACTACGATAGAGCACTTCAGTTACCTAAACTGAATCCTACTGTAGATACTACGAATATAGTAATAGACGTAGATGAAGATACTGTCACTACTTAATATTTATTGCTAAACTTTTACTATAATTAGTACGAGGTATAAATTATGGCTTTTCCTGATTACGGAGCACCTAAGCAGAATAACTTTGCTGGTATGCTCGATGGTTCATATTGGACTAATAACTTAATGCCTTCTGCTAACGATCTAATGTTTGGTCAGAGTGCATCTCCTTCATTTAATCCAATGGATGTACCTGTAATTGATAAAAGTACATTTGCTTCTGCTGATCGACTAAGAGAATTAGGATTAGATGCTACAGGTAATCCAATCAAAACTGACAGCCTTTCATTGGGCCAAAAGTTTGGTGTAGGTCTTGGAGCACTACAGACTCTTGGTGGTCTCTATCTTGGCTACAACCAACTTAAACTAGGGCAAAAGAGTTTGGCTAATGACATCCGTTCATTTAACGCTAACTACAATGCTCAACGTGATCTAACCAATGCGGCTATGTATGACCGTAACGTAAGACGTAATCTTGAATTAGGGCAGACAATGCCTGAAGCTAAAACTACAGCACAACAATACGTTGATGCTCGGGGTATTAAAGCTTTGAGCGATAAGGCAGGTTAATCACAATGGCTTACGGTTATGGTTCTTGGTCGCAGATAGCTGCACCTAAAACATCTTCTAGTAGTACTGTATTTAGTAGTGCAGGGGATATCTTTAATAAGGCTATAGAAGCTGGTCAAAGTACTGTTGATAAATACCTACAGTACAAAGATGAAAATCTTGCTTCTGCTAAGGAAGAAAACCTAGCCAACCTTAAACTGCAATTGCTAGGTAAAGCACAGCAAGGTCTGGAAACTTATGACCCTGCTCAGGATTTTTATACTCCTCAAAATATCCAAGGTATTTACGATAAGTTTATTGACCCACTAGCTGCAGCTAAGGCTGTAGAAACTGGTCGTTCAGCAGCAGTAGATCAAACTACTAAAAAGCTATTGGCTAAATCAGATGCTGACTGGCAAGCATTACAGCAAGGTAACCTTACTGCTTTAGAAAAAGCAGCAAATGAATTACCGGGGGCTTCTCAATTCTTAGCTTTAGATCCATCTGGTTCTCTAGTACCTCTACAGGGTGCAGAAACTCCAGAAGGACAAGCAGCTATTAATCAGTTTGCTCAAATAGCTGAAAAGTATGGTTTTAAACCTATAGATCGTCCTTTAGAAATTAGACGCAATCTAGAAACTCAGCTTGTTAATATGGGTGCTGAGCCACAAGAAATTAAATCGATCACTAAAACCTTTGAAGCTCATCAAAGTGATCGTGGAACTTTGGATGAACAAAGCAAAAGTCTACTTGATCGTGAAGTGGCTAATCTTACTGATGCTCACCAAGTTACTTTAGCTAACATTGATAAAGCCCAAGAAGACTTTTTCCGTATTAATGATATGTCTCTTGAGTCTGCTTATGTATTGGGTGAATACAAAGATCGTCCATTCGCAGATGTTATTAAAGAAAACTGGGGTGACGGTAACTGGATTCGTGAAACACTTCAGAATAAATACGGTGGTGAAAACCTTATTAAACGAATTAATGAAATTCGTAGTGAAGGTTCTTACGAAAAAACACTGCCAGATGGCACTAAAAAAACCTACGATTTAAAAGGCGTTACAGATAACCAAATTATCTACGCTTTGCTTAACAGCGGTGAAATTCAAAACACACTCCTAGACGAAACAGTTGATATGGATGTGTTTATGGATCGGCTTATTGATGTAGCTAAAAACAGTAATGTTACTGATGCTGTTATTAAACAGCGTATGGCTACTTACAATAGTTTTGCTGCTCAACGTGATGCTGCTAATCGTAACTACGATAACCAAGTATCTGCTGCAGGTCGGTTTATTAAAAACCAAGCTGGTTTTCAAGATACATCTACTAACTCAGCTATTATTCGTAGTGCAATAGAACGTGCTCGTACAGCAGGTGTACCTACTCGTGGTAATCCAGTTATTGAACCAAGTAGTTCAGCAGGTAGAGTATCTACGCAAGCTGTAACTAGTGGGCCAGCTATTGCAGGACCAGCTACGCCACAAGTAGTACAGCAACAGCCACTGTCTCCTGCAGCTGAACAAGTAGCAGCACAGTCAGGCGTCACTCGTAATGAAGTTGTTGGTTTGTTGCCTAACACTCGGACACCTAACCAATTGCTGGCTCAAGAAATTCAGCGAGTAACTACACAAGCTCCAGCAGTTGGTCAAGTAAGAGCTTTAGTCAATCAAGGTAGAGCTAGTGAAATTACTCCTGAATTGGCTCAAGAAGCTTTAGTTAATCCAAGTGATATACCTGAGCCAGTACGTGTACGTTTGTTGTCTATTATTCGTAATGCCGCTTTACAGGAAGCTAATGCAATTGCTCCAGTAGGTAATGCTGCTTACAACTATGCAGGCAATAACGCTACACCTCCACCAGTACAAGCTCCTATACCTACACAACCTTTAGGTGCTGCAATTCAACGTTATGGTTTGGCAACTAACCCAAATCAGATTTCTGATTCGGCTACTCCTGCACAAACTGCAGAACTATCTAGAAATGAACGTTTGCAAGGAACATTATTTGAAGTCGCTCGATCACTTCAAAATGTACCTACACTTCAATTACAGCAAATGCTTCAACAGAATTTGCCACCTATGACTAAATTAGCAATCGAAATTGTGCTTAGAAATCGATAGTAGCGCTATAATTATTAATAGGCTTTAATGAAGGTGCTGAGTGCACCTTCTTTTTTATATGGATTAGAAAATGGCTGATGAAAATCTAGTTTCTTATGCTCGTACTGCTGCTACTAATGCAGGTATCGACCCAGATTTATATGTAGCTCAGATTCAGCAAGAATCAAAGTTTAACCCTAATGCTTATAATGAAAGCTCAGGTGCTACTGGTATTGCTCAATTTATGCCAGATACTGCTGCAGATCCCGGTTTTGGAGTACAAGGTGGTTTTGACCCATTAGATCCATATGTATCTTTGGATCGTGGTGCTCAGTATATGCGGGGACTGACTGATTATTTTGGCGGTGATGTTAATAAAGCTCTAGCTGCATATAACTTTGGTCCGGGTAACGTAGAAAAAGGGTTACCACTTCCTGCTGAAACCCAAGAGTATTTAAGAATTATTACTGGTGGTAGTACTACTAATATCAGTAATAACCCTAGCACTCCTCTTGAAGATTATAATCGTACTTACGTTTCTAGTTTGGCAGAAACTAAAGCTGCTGGATTAGAACTTAAAGGTAAACCCTTTGAAGTAACTGCGCCTACTACTGGAGAAATTCAGTTAGCTGCTGGCGTAAATATGATGAACCGCCTCCAAGTACAACAGTGGCTAGATGATAAGCCTTGGATGTGGAATTACGAAAATAATTCTGTAGATGGTGAACTTAAAAACATAGCGGCTTCTTTAGCATCTGGATCTATTCGAGTAGTTGGCGAACTTCTTAAGATTGGTTCAAACATTCGTATAGCAGCTAACCGCTATGATGATTCACCTGAATCCAAACAAATCATTAATTCGTTGTTACCGTTTGTAGAATACATTGATAGTGTAGAAGCAGACTGGGCTAGAAACGTAAATCGTATAGACGAAGGCAATGTAATTGCTGATCTTAAAGAGTTTACTGTTGCAGCTGGTCGTCATTTAGAAAACGGTAACTACTGGGCAGCATTTAGTAATACATTAGCAGGTGCATTCTCAGCAGCTGTACAGAATCCTGTAGCAGCAGCAACTATGTTTGCTGAATCTGTGCCACAAATGTACGCCACTGCAGCTAGCATGGGACTTACTACTGTAAGTCTTGCTTCTGACTATTCTCGTGAAATTTATAATGATTTTTACGAAGCTAATGGACGTAGACCAGACACTTCAGAACTAAACATTATTAATGCTATGTCTTTGTTTGCAGCTATTCCTGACACTATGTCAGATAAGCTGTTGATGAAAGGCATGCCAGTAATTACTGGTAACATTTCTAAACTAGCTACTGCAGTAGGTATTCCAGCTAAATCAGTAGCTCGTACTTTTGGTAAAGTAGCTGGTGAAGTAATTGGTCAACCAGCTCAAGAAATGGTATCTGGTGGCCTCACAGAGCTTGCTCAGCAGTACGGTGCAGTTCAAGACGTATCTCGTTTAGATCCAGAAGAAATCGCCTTACAAGCTGGCTTAGAAGCTACAGCAGTTGGTCCTCTTCAAGGAGCACGAGCAGTAAAAGCTGTTGTTGGTTCTGCAGCTACAGAAGTAGCTAAACGTGCATCAGCTACTGTAGATAAATCTGTAGCAGCTATAAACGAAGCTAGTGAAACAATTCAAAACAGCATTGAAACAGCTAACATTGTTCCCGGTCAGACTGTCGCTAACATTGATGAACAAAATCCAGTAGCTGCTCTTAATACATTTACTACTCAAGTAATTGATCAACAAGTAGCTCAAGGGGTATCTCCAGCAGAAATCTTTGTACAAGGTCAGCAACGAGTAGCTGAAGCATTTGAATATCTACAAACTAATCCAGAAAGTTTTGAACAAGCTGATGTAGATATCTTGGTTCAAAATGCAGAAGTAGTTAATGCATACGGTGTACTACAACAAGCTAATCTCAAATCAGTAGCTACTAGTGAACTAGCTAATGCTATCGATAGTATTGTTAATGCAGCTCCTACTCCTAAACAAGTAGACGATGTTCTTCATAGCATGAAGACCAGCTTTAACGTTACTACTGAACAAGCTGAATCTATCTTACGTAGTAAAAAACTAAATTCTGAACAAGCCAAACAAGTAGAAGCTTACATCCGTCAACGTAAGTCGATGGAAGAAGTTATGCAGGACGTAGAAGGTGGTAATACAGCTACGTTTACTGGCTACAAAGTCCGTGCTAAAGCCATTATAGATTTGCTTGCAGCAGGTGATTTAGAAGCAGCTCGTAACGAATACCGTAAGCTACGTAACTTTGCTAAATACCAACAGCTTAAAATTAAAGCTTTGAACGATGTTATGGATTACCGTAAAGGTGATCCTATTCCAGCTTCACTGGCTAACGTAAAACTTAAAGGTCCAGAACAAGGTGCATACGAAGGCTGGATTGATGAGTTTACTGTAGCTAATGATCTTGGATTTGATAATGCAGATCCAATCTATAACCGAGGTATGAAAGGTCTACAAACCATTCGTAATCGTGTTATTGCAGAGAACAAAGTAGTACGTGAAGTACTAAAAACACTAGCGGAAGAAGGTCAGAAGATCTCTAAAGGTGTTAAAGCTGAGGTTCAAGCTGAACAACAAGCTGAACAAGCACAAGAAAAAACTTCAGAAAAGCGCAATAAAACACCTGCTGAAACCGTTGTTAAAGAAGAGAAGTACCGTCTCTTTAAAGGCAAAGACATCTGGGCTAATGCTGATCAGCGTAAAGCCATTGATCAGATTGGTTCTTGGTTAGCTGATGCAGAATCTGCTATTCGTAATTTTGTACTTGAAGGCCGAGGTGGTACAGGTAAAACCACTGTACTTCAAAAGATAATTGAAAATGCTGGTCTTAAAGCAGATGAAGTTGCTTATACAGCTACTACTCATAAAGCTAAAACAGTACTTCGTAAAACTACAGGTAATCCTGCTTCAACTATCTGGTCTTTATTAGGATTACGTCCTGCTGACGAAAAAGACATTCTCAGAGGTGACTCTGATGGTTCAATTGTACGCAGTGACGGTGATCCTGATTCTGATCCACTAGAAAACATCAAACTGATTGTTATTGATGAAGCATCAATGCTCAGTGAAGAATTAGTAGAAGCTGTAACTCGTGCAGAAGAACGTGGTATCAAGATTTTGTACATGGGTGATTCTGCTCAGGTTCCACCTGTACGTACTACTAACAAAGCTTTAGAGCTAGCTAAAGATACTGAATTTGGAGCTGACTCTAATAGTCCTGTATTTGATGAACAGCAATTTAGTAATCGAGTAAAACTTCTTCGAGTTATGCGTCAAGGTGAAGAATCACCTATTCGTAAAGTAACTCAGCTGTTTACTAAAGTTTTAGATAACGTATCTAACCTTAAAAAGAGTTTGGTAGAAAAACGTATTCTGATTAAATCATCAGATCGTAAAACCAACTTTGATACTAAAACTAATAGCGGTGTTATTTTTAGTAACAATTCTAGCAATATGCTTAAGTCATTCATTATGGATTACTTAGTCAACCCAGCTAATACTCGTATTGTTACTGCATTTAATGAAACAAACGCTAAGCAACTTACTTCAGTTAAAAACCTTAATGCTCGTATATTTAAACAAATTTACGGTGATACTCGTAAATACGGTGAGCATGCCAAAGGCGATATTGTTATTGCTTACAACTCTGTACGTCTAAATAAAGATGATGAAGACGAAAGTATTTGGAATTCATCTGAATACGAAATTATTAAAGCTAGTGAAGTATCAACTAAACAGTTTGATACTCTAGAAATTCCAGTACAGACAGTAACTTTAAAAGACTTAATTTCCGGTGTAGAAATTACAGTACAAGTTCCTGCAGTTACTGCAGATACAGATTTGAAAGGTGCTAAGTCACTTAAACAAGCTATTTTCCGTGTATTTGCTGAAAAGAAACGTACTCTCAGCACTAACGATTACTTGGATTTTGTTCAGAAAAATGAACAGTTCCGTCAGCTAGCAAATATTGATTTACAAGCTGCATTTGCTATCACAGCATGGAAAGCTCAAGGGTCTACTTACCGTAACACTTACGTTATGGAAACGGGCTTTAATGACCGTCTAAACTACACTCCTACATCAGGTAAAACTGGTTACCAAGCTATGTATGTAGCTTTAAGTCGTCCTACAGATAAGCTTGTGATCCATGAAATGGATCTAAACAAAGATGCAGAGCAAGTACTAGCTGAGAACATTAACTTTAATGCCCAAGAAACTAATGTAGGCGTTAAACCAAGTCCAGTAGTAGAAGAAACAACTCAGAAAGAAACTACACCTGTAGATGTTCCAGAAGATGCTCCTGCTGTGGTGGAGCAAACCATCGATGACACTGCAACTATTGAAGAAGTCTTAGATAGCGAACCTGTACAAGAAGTTGTACAAGAAGAAGTATTACTAGAAGAACCAGTAATACCTACTATTGATACAGAACTAGCAGCTGATCTATTTAACGTAGATACATTTAACTTGGGTCAAAAGCTGGTAAGCACACTGCGTAACGTAGCTAACTCCGGTTTAGCTTTTGCTGATCTGTTTATTCCTAAAGGCAAACAAGTAGATGACGAAACTGATACTGATGTAGACGGTACTCAAACTGCTTACACAGAATCATCTGCAGTATCTGTATTGCGTAAGTTCCCTGACTTTATGGCTCAATACATGGACGGGAAAGTAATGCAGAACCTGAGTGATTCTCAGCGAGCTATCATGGATAACATTGTTCGTTTTGATAGCCGATTCGGCATTACCCTTAAAAATATTCTACCTCTGGTTAAAGTACCTAAGTACAACACTATGTTTAAGGTAGATGGTCAGCTTATTGATGAGTATGAGACAAACCCATTTTTATACTTTGTAGATAAAGTAGAAGACCAAAAAGGTGAAATAGATCCTAACGTAGTTTCAGCTATGGCTATGGCAGCACTCAATTGGATTGGTGCTGAAGGACGTAACACTACAATTAACTCTAACGAGTTTATTAACCGTCTGACAGGTCGTCCTGCTAAGGGTCCAGTAGATTACAAGAAAGCTCGTCAGCTACGTTATGTAGGTGTTCCGCAACAACAAGTAGCAGAAGCTTTAGGCAAAGAGTTTCTTAAATCTCTGGGTCTTCGTGCGAATCCTGAAGCTGCTAATGATCTTCAGAGTCGTATGGAGATGTCAGCTGGTCTAGCAATACTGCAAACAATGCAAGAGCTAGACCTAATAGAAACAGTAGAAGTTGAACGCTCAATATTTGGTCCTGTACCTAAAGGTCAGCCTACTAAAGCTATCTTTGTTAAGGCTAAAAGTGACAAGGGCAATCCAAGTAAAGAAGTTGCCCAGATCATTAAAGCATACCGTGCTAAGACATCTACTGGTGAAAACCTATCTACCGTATTAGACACAGTATTTGGTGTAGCTACAGCTTCTAAGTTCCCTAGCTTTAAACCACACCGTAAAGGTAAAGGTGCTACCTATCTGAGAAGCAGTACACCTCTACCTGAACAGGTACGTAAAGACATTAACTATGCTCAGTCAGTTCCTTGGAACTTCAAAAAGAGCATGCTGCATTTCTTGGAAAACCCAGATAGAGATTTCCTACGTTCTATCTACAAGAGTGCAGTAGGTGGTTCATATGTCTACGATACAGACTCAGTAGCTGTAGATATTCGTGACAATGTAATTGCTAACAACCAGTCAATTGATCAAGAAATAGACGGTCTATTAGAGTTCTATGAAATTGCTAAAGCTAACAACTTTGAAGATTTCTTTTTTGACTACGCTACTTGGTCTAACAGCCGTCATGGTATTACTAACACTGACTTTAACCCTCAGAACAGTAAGCTAGTACGTCACTTTATTCAGACCAACAAGTTTACAGTAGAGCTAGATCCAAAGAATGAAGATCACATCAATACGTTGAAATACGCTATTGGTTTGGGTCTAGGTATTGATACAGATAAGCTTGTACCTAATCGTGTGCTAAAACAGTTTGAAGCTGAAATAGCTAAACCTGAATTTATAGCAGCACTAGATGCACTACGAGTATTGGATACAAATCCAACTAACAAAGAAGCTAAAAAGACTGTTCTAGCTTACGTTAAATCAGCACATGCACTTGATGCTATGCAAGCATACAAAGCATTTGTAGATAGTAACGGCAGTAAATTTACTATTGATCTAGCTAACGAAGCTGATGCAGTTACTTCTGGTGTAATTATTGGTTTGCTTACTGCAGGTATAGACAGTGAAGCTATCCGCAGAAAGCTAAACGCTGGTGGTATTTTCTTTGATAATTCTTACATCAGTTTTCCAAACTGGAAAATTGAAGGTAACAAAGATAACTACGAACAGTTAACTACTTTGTGGCAAGAAGCAGCAGATAACCAACCTCTAGGTGAAGCAGCTACACGAGTTAAACCCTATGTAGATGCATTCATTGGTTCTATTAAGCGTGCTCTGGCTAAAGATCCAGTAATGGTAACCAACTACGGTGCTGGTATTCCAGCTACTGTAGAAGCATTTATTGATGGTCGTATTGATCAGCTTTACAAAGATCTAACAGACCCAGAGCGTAAGCAAATTGCTTTGGACCTGCTTAATAATCTAAATCCAAATAAAAAACTGCCTGCTAACTTTGATGCAACAAAAGATTCTGTACCAGAAGATCTGATTGAGTTGGCTCGTAGTGCAATAGGATCACTGTATGGTGGTCCATTAGCTACAGCTCTAGAAGGCTACAGCCCAGAATTCCAAGTGTTCCAGCAAACCATTAACCAAGGTGTAAACGCAGTATCTTGGATCTTCCAAGCTACATTTGAATACACCAAAGCTAAGGTAGCTAAAACCAAAGGGATTTCAGTAGACAAACTATCTAAACAAGATCTCATAGACATTATGACTTCAGAATATATGAAGCCATTCTTGCCTATGTTCCGCCTACCAGACTCTCAAGATAAGTTTGAAGGTGCTACGTTCATCAAGACTGAAAAAGTCTGGAACGATGCTCCTGATGCTAAAGTACAGTCTCGGTTTATTAACACTAAAACAGGTACTGGTAGCTATAAAAATACTAGTCGTACTAGTTCAGTACCTAAACGAATTTATGCTGACCCCGGTGTATCTGGGATGGTTAAATTTATCCAATCCCTCGATGACAAAGTAATTCGTAAACTGCTTGGTTCACGAGAAATTTTGTCTGCATTTGACGCTGTATATGCTGACCTAAGCAACACTAGTAAATATGCTCGTATGTACTCTCAGGAATTGCTTAAAGTAACCAGAGACTTTTCTATTACAGAATCGGTACTAGAAACATTAAGCCAAGCATTTAATGCAGCTGACTTCAGCCTAATTGAAGACTCTCTAGTAGATATTATTAACCCAGAAAAGAACGTTACATTCTTGGCTGATGAAGAAGGTCTACTAGATATCTTCCTTAGCGGTGGTTCAATGGAACAGTCTATTGGGTTTATCGTTGAAAACCTTAAACGTCAGTTAGCTGAAGAACGCACAACTAAACCTCAGATGCATTCTGAGATAACTGTAGTGGATCATGCCCCTACTATTAATAGTGCAGTAGCTGTTGATCTTAAAATAGACAAGATGACTTTGGATTTCCTAAACAAAGGTTTAGGTGATGATCTGTTCATGTCTGCTAAAGACGCTACTCCAGAAGAGGACTTTGAAGCTGATCAAGAGTTTGATCTAACTCCAGACTCTATTGCTCAGACATTTGATGACCTCGAAGTAATAGGCGCTGCTAAAGCATCTACTAGCCACAGAAACCATCTATCTAACCTGTTGGATAACGTAGTAAGTCCAATGATCGCTAGACTAGGACCATTCCAGCTACAGATTCGTGAAACAGCACAAGCAGCACAAGGTTGGTTAAACAATAAACAAGTATTCATTGAAACCAACATTTCTCGACTGACTTCTAACCTAGAGATGTCTACTCAGGAAATCTATGCTCACGAGTTGATTCACGCAGCTACTAAAGCTGGGATTGCTGATCCTAGAAACGAACCAACTAGACGAGAACTAGAGCGTCTTCAAGACGAGGCTAAGACTCATTTAAACAAAAAGTACAACGGTGAAGGTTGGCGTGTATTCCTTAAGACAGATGCTGCTGGAAACATCTTGTATCAAGTATCTGAAGCTGAAGAAATACGTGTAGCTAAAGACCAGTTCGATTACATCTTTAACGACACAGATGCAGTACGTGTCTCCTACACAGATGCTGATGGCAACGTTAAATACACCAAACAACGTAGAGCACTCCTAGAGTTTGTAGCTATTGGTTTAACCAATGAGCGTATGCAAGATGCTCTAAAAGATATGAAGTTCACTAAAAATAAAGTGGATACTGCACCAACATTCTTGGGCAAACTCGAAGCACTGTTCCTACGCATAGTAGAAAGTTTGTCTCGTAAACTGCAGCGCACTACTACTTTGTCAGGTGACCAAGCTCTTCTGAATATGGTTCAGGAAATGAACCGTGCACACACTAAGAAACGCTACGTTACCGAATCAGTAATGAACCAACTATCTGCTGGTAACAGCAAAGTGCGTAAACGTTGGATGCGTCATATCCTAGAACCACTAGGTCGTTTCAACTACAAGATGCACGTTAAAGCTGCTGCTCAGGACGGTAAATTAGCTGTAGCAATGCAATTGGCTACTATCGGAGCAGGTACAATTCTTCCAGTACATAACGTACCGGGAGTAGATCCAGAAGCATTCACAAATGCAATTGAGTCTGTACGTAGACGTCTACATCGTGCTAAACGTGGTCTTGCGTATGAAATACTACGTCAGATCGTTCCTTCTCAAGACCCATACATGAAGTCTCTAGAGTGGATGCATCTGCAGTCTAAGAATCTACTGGATACTGCTCGTGAACGTGCAATTGATGCTATTCGCTCTGACATTCAAAATGAGTTTAGAACGACACTATCAACCAAAGAGTATGAAGCTCTCACACTTGGCTTATTACAGACAGATGTCAGTGTTCTATTTGATAAGCTGACTGCTACTAACGCTAACCAGCTAGTACGTCTGTTGAAGAACATCAACAATGCTCGTACTGATGAAATCAATATGATTAAACGTCAGCTCAAGAGCATGTACGGTGTTACAGGCAACTACTTTATCAACCAAGCTAACTCTCTTGGTCAATTAATGACCACTGGTAAAGCTCGTGTTGCTAATACTGGTATGAACGCTTACGTAATAGCCAATGGCACACTAGTAGATAACTTCAAACCAGTAACTGAAGTACAAACAGCTGAACAGCTAATAGACAGACTAGCCACACTATACTCAATCGAGTACTTAACATCTGATACTCAGAATATGGTTTCAAATGTTATCCAACGTGAGTTCCAAGAAGGTCCTCAGAAGAACGGTGTTGCTTTTATGTATGCACTACATAAGGCATTCAAAGAAGAATCTCTAAACAAGAACTTCGATAACAACCGTATCATGATGACTAAAGGCTACGTTAAGCAGGTATTCAATACCCACATCGAAGTACGTGTTGGTTATCTATCTGACGAAGAACAAATGCTTAAAGATAACTTTATCCGTATTGGCGAAGTTGGTTTTGACTCTGCAGATCCTGAGAGCCAGAAACGCTACCTGTACGTCAATGACGCAGCAGGACTAGGTCGATACGATAAAGCAATCTTGTCTATGACAAGTGAGCAAGTTAAAGGTTCTTCTATTCGTAATGGTCGTCTAGGTAATCAGAATCCTGATGAATACTTAAACAACAGCCGAAATGTACGTGAGATCAAGGTTAAAAACCAAGCACGAGTAGCTAGACAGTTTGCTTCTGATAACCACGTAGATACAGATCCAGCTCTGATGGTTCCATCAGTAGATGAGAAGGGTAAGATCCATGACTACCGTTACATCATGAATCAGCTGACTCGTATTAACGTGCTAGAGCAGAAGCTAGAAGCTCCAGATATTCTGGCTCGTATGTATGCATCTATTAAAGATAAGACAGAGACTAAACGTATTAACCACAATACGTTTGACGCTATCCATGCAGACTTTGTGAAAAACTTTGCTAAGTTCCCTAGTGATTTCACTAAAATTACTGCTGATAGTACTGACCCAGAGGTACGTGATATGTACCGTCTGATGCCTAAAGAAACTCGAATTTACGCTGAAGAAAAGTTTGGTGGGGATATTTGGGTAAGAACTGAGGCACTAGACATTATCTTCGGTAAGCGTAGATTCCAGATTGCTCGGAACAGCTATCCTAAGATTGTCCGTATTGCGGAGGAGATTTGGAAGGAAATAGTAACATTTGCTAAAACCAACATTGTTATTAAGAACCCTGCTGTAATCACAGGAAACATCTTGTCGAACACTTTTGCTGGATTGCTACGTGGTGTTCCAGTTGAAGAGATGATCAGAGGCCAGCTAAGAGGCATTAGGCTGCTTAACAACTATCAGAAGGATCTGACTAGGTTAGAACGCTTAGATGCTCGTCTGGAGGCTCTGAAAGCCACTGGTGAAGACACTACTGATGTACGTGCACAAATAGCTACAATCAAGTCTCGTTTAGATAACTCTGAACTGAAACCATTGATTGATGCTGGTTTGTTCCAGACCATCGTAGAAGATGTAAACGTACAAGCCGACTCTGATGGTTACATCAAAGAATACTTTGATAAGTACAAGATCAAGATGCCAATGTTCCTTCAAAAAGAAGAAGTGTCTGGCAAGATCAAGACAGGTATAGACTGGGCATTCATTACTCGTGATACAGGTGCATTCAAGCTACTAATGAAAGGTACACAGTACTCTGACTTTGTGGCTCGATACGCTATGTATAACTACCTGACTAAAGAAGCACCAGCTAACCGTAGACTATCTAAAGACCGTGCATTGCGAGTTATCTTGGATATGTTCATTAACTATGAACTGCCAACTAACAAGTACCTACAGTACTTAGATGATATGGGTCTGTTGATCTTTTTGAAGTACCCAACACGAATAATTCGTGCTCTGTACAGTGCTTTCAAAGACAATCCACTAAACGCACTAACTCTAGTAGCGATGGAAACTGCGTTAGATCCAGAGACGCCATTGGATGCTAGTTTTGTAGGAGCTTGGAGTCCGTTACGTGCTGCTGATATGACTATCGATAGTGCTAGTACTGTCCCAATTACAAACTGGATTCCATAACAAGAAAGGGGAGCTTATTGCTCCCCTTCTTCTTCATCATCGTACATTAACAGTTTAACAAACAGATAAGAGCAGCCTATGACTACTATGGTTGAAAATACTATTGTCAGTAACGGTAATGAAATTACTAGGACTAGTACGGAAGCAGCTACCAGCATCGTATAGATGACTGTTTTTATAGCTTCCATAAATCACCTATTTAAATGGATTGGCTGATTTCTTAGCTGGAGCTGGTTTAGCGTCATCAGTAATACTGTTTCCACCAAACATAGATCCAAGAGTTTTCTTACCAGTGATAACAGGCTCAGAAAATACTTCTTCGTCTTCTTCATCAACTGGATCAACAACTGGATCAGTAACCGTTCCAGTAATCATCACCTTAAGTTCTGGCTTATCGAACTTATCCAAGTCTTTTTCCATTTGAGAGTAAGTATTTTCATACTCAGCCTCAGTATCTGAATGATCTTCAGCTACAGGCGTCATATCTTCTACTGGCTCTACTGGTACAAAGACATTTTCATAAATTTTAGGAGCAGGAATTTCTGCACCTACTTTAGGTACAATGGTTACTTCTGCAGTACCACTGTTACCTCTACGTCCACCTCTGACAAAAACTTCTAGTTCCACATCATTAGGTAGACCCCTACGTAGCATATATTCTTTAACGGCTACAATTACGTCATCTGGCATCAGCTTGATTTGCATAGATGGACTCCACAATTTTAATTTCTACTCTGGGATTAGTTGGATCAACAGATCCGAACTTATAGAGCGTTTGAATAATCGTGTGATAGTTGTCGTCTGACAGACACCCATATTCTACTAAAGCATCTTCAAAGAACTTTTGATGAATGCTTAATACATTCCCAATGTCTGTTCTTCTTTGTGTTTTTGGGTATAGTGTGTATGTCAATACGACTGGGGGTTTGAGAGTTAGACCCTGTAATTGCAGGGCTAACTCTTCTTTATACTGCTGCTTAGCACTATTCAGTACATGATAGTGAGCATTCCTGTAACCATTTAAGTTCAATATAAACTTTTTAGATTTATTTGTAGGAACGCTTAAAGGAGCAGTAATCTGTATCACTTATTAAGCGCCAAATAGTTTCTTAGTAGGAGAAGCTTCTTTGGCAGGTGCATCAGAGCTAGCTGCTGCAGGACTAGATGCTGGTCCAGTCTCACCTTTTTTACCTTCAGACTTATCACGAGTCAGTCCAGTATTAGCTTCACTCCAAGAACCAAAGTATTCAGGCTCAGTTTTACCTTTACGGATTTCAGATGTAGTCATCTTATCGCTGGTACGGAATACCTTATCAATTTCATTGATAACACGAGTTTCACCAGAAGGTACGTACTGACCAGCTGCGTTTTTAACGCGCTTATCTTCGATGACACGCAAAACACCCAAAGTAACTTCTTGACCCAATAGATCCATGATTACT
>Ga0209961_1000311_pt1 | contig 17150 bp, 14 predicted proteins | sample SalPonA_B_H2O_MG_FD_185719 | JGI IMG/M metagenome (GOLD analysis project Ga0209961, IMG submission 185719) | Water microbial communities from South San Francisco under conditions of wetland restoration - Salt Pond MetaG R2A_B_H2O_MG (SPAdes)... | ecosystem: Environmental > Aquatic > Non-marine... | reverse complement strand
AGTAGGCACCTCATTGAATTCAATAACTACCGTAAAACTCGAGCTGCGATGAAGCTACTCAAGGACTTGATCTACGGCATTCGCCTCAAAGAAGTGATTGGCAACACACACGTGGCCATCGAATATGTGACTTCAGATAGTCGTTCTGTGCGCAAGAACTCGTTGTTTGTCGCCATCCGTGGGACACAGACCGACGGACACAAATACATCGAGCAAGCTGCCGAAGCTGGAGCCGTAGCTATTATTTGTGAGGAAGTACCTGTAAACATCACAGCGGGCACCACGTATATCATCACCAATGATAGCGCGGCAGCGTTTAGTGCTGCTGCAAGTAATTGGTTTGACAATCCATCGAGCAAGCTCAAGGTGATCGGAATTACCGGAACGAACGGTAAAACAACGGTCAGTACGCTACTTTTCAATCTACTCTCTAGCTTAGAAGGTGAAATGTGCGGATTGATCAGCACGATAGACATCAAAATTGGTCGCAATTCAGAGACCTCTACCCACACCACCCCAGATGCCTTTACCGTACACCGCAACATGTACGACATGGTCAACGCTGGTGTAAAGTACTGCTTTATGGAAGTGAGCTCACACGCCCTCGTCCAAAAGCGGGTCGCACACATCGACTTCGACATCGCCATCTTCACCAACATCACCCGTGACCACCTGGACTACCACGGTAGCATGAACGAATACATCAAGGCGAAGAAAATACTCTTTGACATGCTCAAAGAAAGTGCAACGGCGATTTACAACGACGATGTGAAGCACGGAAGCACTATGGTGCAAGATACTCGGGCAAGAAAGTGCAGCTATGCCTTGAATTATCCAGCCGACTACAAAACCAAAATCATAGAACGCCAATTCGACGGCATGCTTCTGCACATTAACGGCCAGGAGGTTTGGAGCCGCTTGATCGGTGACTTTAACGCCTACAACCTAACCGCCGTTTATGCTGCTGCTGTAGAACTCGGCAAAGACCCGTTCCAAGTACTTACCGCAATGAGCCTTCTGACTCCGGTGGAAGGACGTTTTCACGCCGTTGCGGGGAAAGGTATAACAGCAATCGTGGATTATGCGCATACGCCTGACGCACTAGAAAACGTGCTTGGCACCATAGAGGACCTCAACGAAGGTCAAGGACGCGTGATTACCGTAGTGGGCTGTGGTGGCGACCGTGATAAAGGCAAGCGCCCAATTATGGCCGGAATCGCTGCCGATCGCAGCCATACCGCAATTTTCACTTCTGACAACCCTCGTAACGAGCATCCGAACGAGATCCTCGACGACATGAAAAGGGATTTGGACCCCACCCAACTCGCTAAAACACTCACGATCATCGACCGACGAGAGGCCATCAAAACCGCCGTCTTTATCGCTGAGCCGGGAGATGTTATCCTCATTGCGGGCAAGGGCCACGAGAAATACCAAGAAATTAAAGGAGTGAAAACGCCTTTCGACGATGTTCAAGAAATAATGCTCCTTTTAAACAGCTAACACATGCTCTACTATCTGTTCGATTTTCTAGACCAAACCTACGACCTGCCAGGAGCTGGTGTTTTCCGTTACATCACCTTCCGCGCAGCTATGGCCGTGATTACCTCGTTGCTTATCGGCATGGTATTCGGCAAGCGTCTGATCGACCGACTACAACGACTTCAGGTGGGTGAAACCGTACGCGACCTTGGTCTTGACGGGCAAAGTCAGAAAGCTGGAACACCAACTATGGGGGGACTTATCATTCTACTCTCCATCATTGTTCCAACGCTACTGTGGGCAAAACTCGATAACATTTACATCATCCTGATGCTCATCACCACGGTTTGGATGGGCGCGATTGGCTTTTTAGACGATTACATCAAGGTCTTTAAAAAGGATAAGAAAGGATTGCGCGGCATCTTTAAGGTGATTGGCCAAATAGGTCTTGGACTGATCGTGGGAAGCACCTTGTATTTCCACCCGGCGGTCACTGTCAAACAACAACTTCCACAAGCAGAACTGCAAGCTTGGGAAGCCGCAGGAGGCCCCTCTTTTGGCAACGCAGAAAAGAGTACCAAAACAACCCTGCCGTTCCTAAAGAACAACGAGTTCGATTACGCCGTGTTCACCGACTGGATGGGCGATGCAGGCAAACCCTTCACGGCCGTAGTGTATGTACTCGCCGTTATTTTCATCATTACCGCCGTATCTAATGGTGCCAACCTCACGGATGGTTTAGATGGGCTAGCCACCGGGACTTCCGCCATCGCAGGAACGGCACTTTTAGTGCTTGCCTATGTTAGCGGCTCCATCGTGTTCTCGAGCTATTTGAACATCATGTACATCCCAGATTCTGGTGAGCTCGTGATCTTCTCAGCCGCCTTCGTGGGTGCCGCCATAGGCTTCTTATGGTACAATTCCTTCCCGGCCCAAGTCTTCATGGGAGATACCGGATCTCTAGCAATCGGCGCCATCATCGCGGTGCTCGCACTTGCGGTACGTAAGGAATTTTTACTCCCGATCATCTCGGGGATCTTCCTTGCGGAGAACCTCAGCGTGATCATGCAAGTGAGCTATTTCAAATACACCAAGAAAAAATACGGTGAAGGCAGACGCATCTTCTTAATGTCTCCTTTGCACCACCATTATCAAAAGAAGGGATACCCGGAAACGAAAATTGTAACCCGATTCTGGATCGTAGGCATCATGCTTGCCGTCCTCGCTATCGCCACACTCAAACTTCGATAAACACGTGAAAGCAAAGTATTCACATATCGCCATTATAGGTGCTGGAGAGAGCGGCATGGGCGCAGCTATGCTCGCCTCGAAGCTCGGCATTCGCGCGTTTTTAAGCGAATATGGATCGTTGAGTGATGCGGATCAAAAGCAGCTTAAAAAATGGGGTGTGGAATTCGAGCAAGGCGGGCATACTACGGAACGTATTCTCGAAGCGGAAGCCGTGATCAAAAGCCCAGGCATCAAGCACAGCACACCCATCATTCAAGCGGTGAAAGCAGCTGGAAAGCCATTGATGGGCGAGGTAGACTGGGCTGCACAACATACCAAGGCAACGCTGGTGGCGATCACAGGGAGTAACGGCAAGACTACCACCGCAACGCTCGCCCACCACATCATCAAAGAGGAGCGCGACTGCATCCTCGCTGGCAACATCGGCACTTCGCTTGCGCGCGCTCTTGCACAGCGCATGGAACGCGGCGAAAAAGACCCTGAGGTTGCTGTTTTGGAAGTCAGCAGCTTCCAGCTGGACGACGCCTATGAGTTTGCCCCGCACATCAGCATCCTCACCAACATTACTCCAGACCACCTGGACCGCTACGATTACGACATCAACACCTATGCACGCAGCAAATTCCAGCTGTTGGACTTCACGCCAGAGACCGGTCATTTCATCTACTGCGATGACAATGCCTTGAGCGAGGAGTTCATCGCAAAGTGGAAGAAGGATAAGCGCGTAAAAGCGCAATTGTACTCTTACGGAATGGAGGAACCTGCGGGCGAACATCGCTCAGCAACAAAGAAGAATAAAGGAATTGAACTTACTATAAATAACGAAGCTATGACTATTGAAGAATTGGCCCTACAGGGCAAGCACAACATGCAAAACAGCATGGCCGCAGGATTGGGTGGCAAATTGCTACAAATCCGCAAAGACACCATCAGAAAACAACTCACGACGTTCGATGCGCTCGAACACCGTTTAGAGAAGGTACTGAACATCAGCGGCGTGGAGTACATCAACGACTCGAAAGCGACGAATGTCAACGCAACCTACTATGCACTAGACTGTCAGGACAAGCCAGTGGTTTGGATCGTTGGAGGTGTAGACAAAGGCAACGACTACGAAGAGTTAGCTGCACTTGTGGACAGCAAAGTGAAAGCGATTGTGGCTTTAGGCGCTGATAACTCGAAAATCATTGACGCCTTCTCATCAAAAGTAGAAGTATTGGATACCGATTCCATGAAGGATGCGGTGAAGGCGGCTTCAAAATTGGCTTCAAAAGGAGATGTAGTCCTTCTTAGCCCATGTTGTGCCTCGTTCGATCTATTTGAAAGCTACGAAGACCGTGGTGAACAATTCAAAAACGCGGTACGCCTACTCTAAATAAACGGAACGTGAATTTCATCGAGAAACATCTTAAGGGCGATAAAAAACTTTGGGGACTGATCTTAGTCCTCATGATCGCTAGCTTCTTGCCTTCGTACAGCGCAAGCAGTTCTCTCGCGTATAAATTTAGCGGGGGCAATACTTTCTCGTTCTTATCCAGACACCTGTTCCACTTGTTCTTAGGAGCGTTCTTTATGATTGCTGTACACCGATTAAACTTTAGGTTGATCGGTAAATTTTCCGTCATCATCCTCCCAATCGCCATGATCATGCTTGTGGTCACCTTGCTACAAGGCACGGAAATGGGAGGTGCAAATGCCTCACGTTGGGTACGGATCCCTATTGTTGGCGTCAGCCTTCAGACCTCAGCTTTTGCTTCGTTAGCGCTGCTGGTCTATTTGGCTCGATGGTTTGCAAAACCTAACGATCTCACGGATTTCAAGAGCCTCTGGCCGCCACTTATCACTACCGGCATCACGCTCATTTTGATCCTTCCCGCGGATCTCTCTACGACCGCCGTGATTTTCACGATGGTGCTCTTACTCATGATTGCCGCCGGTGTACCCTGGAGACACATGTACAAAATCATCGGAAGTGCAGTGGGTGTCCTTGCTATTTTCATCTTGATTGTGATGGCTTTCCCACAAATTTCCAACCGCGTAGCGACTTGGAAGGCCCGTATTTCCAATTTCGCAACGGGTGGTGACGAGGATGGATCCTACCAATCCGATTTGGCAAAAATGGCCATTGCAGAAGGTCGTGTTTTCGGTAAGGGACCAGGAAAAAGTGTGCAGAAAAACTTCTTGCCACAATCCAATTCCGACTTCGTCTTTGCCGTCATTACCGAGGAATATGGACTTATCGGTGCTTCCGGAGTCTTACTTTTCTTCGGACTGATGTTCCGGCGATTTGTGAAAATTGCCCGAAAGGCACACACCAAATTTGGCACCCTACTGGTGCTCGCCGCATCCTCCGGGATCGCCATACAAACGTTAGTAAACATAGGCGTAGCCGTGGACCTCTTGCCCGTAACAGGACAAACCCTGCCCTTTCTAAGCGCCGGAGGATCCTCTATTTGGGTGACCAGCATTGCACTGGGCATCATCTTGAGCGTGAGCCACACGGACGTAAAAAAAATAATTGGAGCCAATGCGCAAGAGCAGGACGAACAAGGACCTGAGGCGCTAGATATGGAGCAACTATGAAACGAACCTTTATCATAAGCGGCGGCGGCACGGGAGGTCATATTTTCCCGGCACTGAGCATCGCAAACGAGCTGAAGCAGCGTCATCCTGAGGCGAAGATCCACTTTGTGGGTGCGCGAGGAAAGATGGAGATGCAGCGCGTTCCTGCGGCTGGCTTTGAGATCACAGGTGTTCCTATTGCGGGCATCAACCGACAAAAACCATGGAAGAGTTGGGCCGTACCGTTCAAACTTGTTTATGCGCTGTGGTTGTGTCGCCAAGTCATGAAAAAATACCAGCCGTCAGTAGTGATCGGCACGGGCGGCTATGCAAGTGGACCGGCCCTATATGTGGCACAAAAGATGGGCATACCGACACTAGTGCAAGAGCAGAACAGCTATGCCGGAGTGACGAATGTGAAATTGGGAGACGGGGCGAAATTGATTTGTACCGCTTACCCAAATGCACAACGCTTTTTCCCTGGATCGAAGGTGCGCTTGACCGGTAATCCTGTGCGCGAAGTCTTTACCAAGGCCTTGCCTGCTGCTCCCGCTAGCAAATCCTCCCTCGGGTTCGAAGCCGAGAAACCGCTCTTGCTCGTTCTTGGCGGCTCCCTCGGAGCTCGAGCAATCAACGTACACATCGACAAAAGTCTGGAGGCACTCAAAGCACAAGGCTGGCAAATCATGTGGCAATGTGGAAAGCTCTACGAGAAAGAGTACGTCCAACGGTCAGGCAAAGGAGTGAAAGTTTCCGCCTTTATCGACGACATGGCGAAGGCCTATGCCGCAGCTGATGTGATCGTCTCCCGTGCTGGAGCAGGCACCCTAAGCGAACTTTGTTTGATCGGCAAGCCCGCATTGCTCATCCCGAGCCCAAATGTGGCGGAGGACCACCAAACACACAATGCAAAAGCCCTCAGTGAGAAGGGCGCTGCAGTTTTGATACCGGAAACGGAATTGGACCAAAGATTTACAGCAGAGCTTGAGGCGCTGCTCCGAAATAAGAAACGAGGTACTTTGATGGGTGAGCGGATAAAATCGCTCGCGTTGCCACGTGCAACCGCGGATATTGTGGACTTGATAGAAGAATTGGCAGGTGAATAACAGACAAGAACATATTGTCTTTTTAGGGATTGGCGGGATCGGCATGAGTGCGATTGCTCGTCATTACTTGCGCTTAGGCGTGCCGGTTTTCGGATACGACAAAGTGCGAACCCCCCTCACCGATGCTCTTGAGTCGGAAGGCGCCCTGTTGTGCTTCGACGAGAACACTTCACATTATCCGGGCTGGGACCCCGCAACCACTACGGTGATTTACACCCCTGCCCTTCCCGCTGATTTGATCTGGTTCGACTACTTCAAAGAGTTCCGTTGCATAAAACGTGCTGAAGCGCTGGGCACCATCGCAAATCAGGGTCGTTGCTTGGCAGTAGCCGGAACGCATGGAAAGACGAGCACTTCGGCTATACTCGTACACCTACTTACAGAGGCAGAACTAGATCCTACAGCCTTCATTGGTGGAATTATGACAGCATCCGGTACCAATTACCGCTTGGGCAACTCAGACCTTGTCATCGTCGAAGCCGATGAATTTGACCGTTCCTTCCTACACTTGCACCCTTGGGCTGCCGCAGTCACCACAACGGACGAAGACCATTTGGATATTTACGGCAATGGAGGAGCGCTATTAGAGACGTTCAACGACTTTGTCGATCAAGTTGCTGGACCCGTGTTCACCGCGACCGATTTAGAAAAAACCATCCCAGTAGGTAGCGAAGGAAGCCACTGCTGGGCCAGCGACATTGAGCCCAAACAGGGCGCTTATCACTTCACCTTGCATCTTCACTCCGAGGCACACCGTACCTCGCTTATGATGCCAGGGCGACACAACATATACAACGCTGTACTCGCTGCTTCTTTAGCGCATGCCGCAGGAGCTCATCCGAAGGACATCGCAGCGGCCCTTCCTAAGTTCCAAGGCATCAAGCGCCGCTTTGAGTTTCACTTGCACCAACCGGTAGTATTGATCGAAGACTACGCGCATCACCCGACTGAACTTGAGGCGCTGCTCGACAGCGTAGACGAGCTCTATCCGACGCAAAAGATCGCCCTAGTGTTTCAACCTCATTTGTACTCGCGCACACGAGATTTCATGGACGGGTTCAAATACCAATTATCCCGCACAGAGCGATGCTTTATCCTGCCGATCTACCCCGCTCGAGAATTGCCGATCAAAGGCATCACCTCAGAAGTACTTGCGGCGGGAATTAGCGGCGGTGCCGTCGTACAGAAGGAGGCCCTTATCGAAACGCTACTTTCTAGCGACTGCGAGGTCATTTTAATGGTGGGCGCAGGCGATATCGGAAATCTTGTTGCACCCCTAAAAGACGCACTGCAATGAAGATGAGCAAAAAAATACAACGTGTTACAGGAGTTCTGCTCCTGGTAGTGCTCATGACAGGTGTGCTCCTCGCCCGTTACAGCAGCGGACAATACTGGAATTCCAAAAAGTATAACACTGTAGAAATAGAGGTTGAATACCCTGATAATCAAATACTTGTATTTGAAAAAGAAATCAGCGAAGTGGTCGATATCTTTTTCGAAGAAGAACCAGATTCTAATGTACTGAGCCTCAATGCATTTTTGTTAGAAACTGCCGTCAAGGAGCTGCCGTATGTGATGGATGCTCAAGTATATTGGAATATGCGAGGCGCTTTGCGCGTAGAGGTGCTGGCTAAACAAGTGAAGGCTATAGTGGCAACAGCGGGCACACCATCACTACTGACCCTGCAAAATGAAATTTTGCCGAAACCAAAAGGGACATTGCTCGACCTACCGATTATCACCGGGATATCGGACAGCGCATCGGCCGCAGCAGCAGGCGAATTGCTTAAAAAGGTCGTGGGAAGCCCCGCATTTTCGCTTGAGAACCTCGCCCAGCTCGATGTTCAAAGCACCAGTTTAGCGCTTGTTCCACACGGGTACAACCACGTGATTGTAGCGAACAAGGACCAAAGACTGGCGATGGATTTAAAAAAATTGGCCGCCTACTATGGTGCGACACCACAGGAGGAATTGGCCACTATAAAACGCATTGATTTGCGCTATAAGAACCAAGTAGTAACTACAACAAGATGACACAAAACGCCCCACTAGCAGTAGGATTGGACATCGGAACCACAAAGATTGTGGCCGTTGTCGGGAGGTTGAATGAACACCGCAAGATCGATGTGCTCGGGATCGGAAAGAGCAAAAGTCTTGGTGTGCAGCGCGGCGTAGTCGCGAACATCACCCTGACCATCGAAAGTATTCAAGCCGCGATCAAGATGGCTGAAGAGCACTCCGGCCTAAAGATTACAGAAGTAATGGTTGGGATTGCTGGACAGCACATTCGTTCGATGCAACACTCGGACTACATCATGCGAGACGATGCAGAGGCCATCATCAACACGGAGGACCTCGAGAAGCTCAAGCAGAATGTAAACAACCTGGTGATGATGCCGGGCGAGCAGATACTGCATGCCTTGCCGCAAGAATACCGCGTGGACGGTGACAGCAACATCGTGAACCCACAAGGGATGTACGGATCACGCCTCGAGGCCAATTTCCACATCGTTGTAGGTCAGATCGCTTCGATCAAAAACATTGCACGTTGCGTGGAGCAAAGCAGTCTCAAGGTGGGTGATATCACCCTAGAGCCTTTGGCGTCCGCAGATGCAGTACTTGCCGAGGAGGAAAAAGACGCAGGTGTAGTTCTCGTGGACATTGGCGGAGGTACTACTGATATCGCTATTTTCAAAGACAACATCATCCGCCACACGGCCGTCATCCCGTTCGGTGGAAAGGTGATTACAGAAGATATCAAGGAAGGCTGTGAGATTATCGAGAAGCAAGCAGAATTGCTCAAAGTCAAGTTTGGTTCAGCTTGGCCTGGAGAGAACAAAGACAACGAGATTGTAAGTATCCCGGGACTTCGCGGAAGACCGCCCAAAGAGATCAGCTTGAAGACGCTCTCGAAAATCATCAATGCACGTGTACGCGAAATCATGGAGAGTGTCATCGCCGAGATTCGCAACTACCAGCAGAACGACCAACGCAAACGTCTGATAGGCGGTATCGTACTAACAGGCGGCGGTTCACAACTCAAGCACATGAGCCAATTGGTCGAATACCTCACGGGAATGCCAACACGTATTGGGTACCCGAATGAGCATTTAGCAAGCGGCTACAAAAAGGAATTGGCTTCGCCAGTGTATGCGACCTCCATCGGTCTATTATCGATGGCGCTAGAATCACAAACGGCACCGATGGCCTATGATCCCAACGAGATTGCTGTTCCAGAACCAGAGCCAGTAATCGACGAAACTCCTGAAATCAAAGAGGTTCAGGAAGAAGAAGGTTCTCCTGAACAAACCGGGAGCACGCAAGCCAAACCTCGTAAAGATCCTTTGTGGAAGGGTTTTGTGAGCGGCATCAAGGAATGGTTAGAAAATGACGACGACATAGAATAAGAACACCATGTTAGAAGACGGAATTCAATTCAACTTACCGAAAAATCGGAGTTCAGTAATCAAAGTAGTCGGCGTGGGTGGCGGTGGCTCAAATGCCGTAAACCACATGTCTGACGTCGGGGTGAACGGCGTAGATTTCATCGTGTGTAACACCGATGCACAAGCGCTCTACCACAGCCCCGTGGTGAATAAAGTGCAACTCGGCGTTTCGCTCACCGAAGGTTTAGGTGCCGGTGCGGATCCAGATATCGGTCGCGAAGCAGCGAAAGAGAGTTTGTCTGAGATCACACGCATCTTAGAAACAGGTACTAAAATGTGCTTTGTAACCGCTGGAATGGGCGGTGGAACAGGTACAGGTGCTGCTCCTGTGATCGCGAAAGCGGCCAAGGACATGGGCATTTTAACTATTGGAATCATTACCTCACCGTTCTCTTTCGAAGGAAACATCAGAGCAAGGCAGGCAGAGGAAGGTATTCGTGAAATGCGCGAAGCTACCGACAGCTTGATTGTCATCAACAACGATAAATTGCGCCAAGTATATGGCGACCTCGGATTCCGCAACGCCTTTGCCAAAGCAGATGAAGTTCTTGCTGGAGCAGCGAAAGGGATTGCAGAGGTCATCACCAACCACTACACGCAAAACATTGACTTGCGCGATGCAAAAACGGTACTTGAAAACAGTGGTAGTGCACTCTTTGGGACAGGTTCAGGCGAAGGCCCTAACCGTGCTTCAGATGCGATTAACGCTGCACTGGACTCACCGCTATTGAACGACAACCACATCAAGGGTGCAAAAAACATATTGCTCTTACTTACCTCTGGTAATGGAAGTGATGAAGTAACGATTGATGAGATCGGTGAAATCACGGATCATATTCAGCGCGAAGCCGGTGGCAATGCCAATGTGATCATGGGGATTGGCGGCGAAGAAGAAATTGGCAGCAGAATTACCTGTACCATCGTCGCTACCGGATTCCCAACGGGAACACGCGTATTACCGACCGATAGAGTGGAAAAAGTCATTCATGATTTAAAAGAAAACGAAGAACCAACAGAAGACCTTTCAGCGCCTGCAATTGCAGAAACGCCTGTGGAAGCTCCAGTTGAAGAGCGCGTTATTCTAGATCTAGGAATGAGCGAAAATGAATCTTCTGTGTACCAAGACCCGACCCCAAACTTTGATTTGGACCAGGAGTACTTCGAAGAAGAAACGCAAGAGGTAGCACAAGAAATGGTGGACGAACAAGCCGTCAACCTAACTGAGGTTAATGCAACTGAAGAGACGTACGTTGATGCGCCGATCGAGACCGCAGCGCAAGAAGCTATAACGAATACCGGATTCCCTCAAATGCCAGCAGAAGATGATGCTGTATTTGAACAAGCGATGACTGGGGTCGAAGAAAATACCGAGACTACAGTGCATGTTCTTGAATGGGATCTCGAAGAAGAAGCCGAAGTGGAGACCGAAGCACCGATGGACACACCGATTCAAAGCGAAGTGACCGAGGAGCCGGCTGCCGAAATGGAAGCTGAGCAAGCATCAACTCCCGAGATCAAAGAGGAACAAGCGCCTCTTGAAGCACCAAGTTGGGATTTGTTTGGTGTGCTAGAGCAGGACGATGAAGAGGAGATAGAATTGGTCATTGTCGATGAGGATGAGACTGAGGAAGTACAGATGAGCACAGCATCGTCTGAACCCAATGATGAGGCTTTTGATATGCCCGCTCCGCCGAAAATGGAGCAACCTCAAGGCATGATTCAGGAAGATCATCGAATAGATCAGATGCCGCAAGCTTTGGAAACTCCCTTAGATGACACACCTGTTTCTAAGACCACAGAAAGCTCTGATTTCAAGTCGCCTTCAACGAGTGACGAGATGACCACCACTTTCACTTTGGACGACATTCAGGGCGATGGATTCACTTTAGATATCGACACTACTCCAGGTATGGTCAGTGGTCCAGAAATCATCGAAACGATTGAGGAGGTAGAAGCCATGGATCCTTTTGAGATGAGTCTGAATCAAATGCCGGATTTACGAGCAAAATCCGAACAAGAGACGATAGAGCAAAGCTTTACCGTACCTAGCGTGGAGTTTGAGCAAGAGGAATTGGTGGCGCCCGTTCCAACGATCGAAGCGGAATCGGTCACTGATCCGGATTTACATTTTGAAGTGAAGAAAGCACCAGTAAAGGCTACTCAGGCAGCGCCGATAGAGGAACCAAAATCACTTCCTAGCACGGATGAAATGGATGTGCCGCTGAGCGAACTTCCAAAACGTAGCTTGAATGATATGCCTTCAAAAGTGAAGGACCGTATCTCTCGTTTGCAGTCCTTTCAATACAAATTCAAAGCGAACCAGCAAAACTTGAGTGACACGGAACGCATACCAGCATACATGCGTCAAGGAATGGATGTAGATTTGCCAAACAAAAGCAATGAACAACCTTCGAACATCGGCGTTGATGCAGAAGGAAATTTGAGAACGAACAATTCGTTTTTACACGATAACGTAGACTAAACAATGGCACTAGAAACCCAAATCATGGCCGACCTCAAGGAGGCTATGAAAGCAAAAGACCGCGTAGCACTAGAAGCACTTCGCGCTATTAAAACGGCTCTGTTAAACGAGAAAACTGCTGCTGGAGCAACAGAAATGACAGAAGCGAATGAATTGAAAATCCTCACCAAACTGCGCAAGCAGCGCATAGACAGTATGACCATCTTCCGCGAACAAGGACGTGAAGATCTTGCTGAGCCAGAAGAGGCGCAAATCGCAATTATCGAGCGCTATCTGCCTGCAATGTTGAGTGAAGCTGAGATCGAAGCGAAAGTGCAAGAAATCATCACGGAACTCGGCGCCAGCTCTATGGCCGACATGGGTAAGGTGATGGGTAAAGCATCAGGTGCTATGGCTGGACAAGCCGATGGTAAAGTAATCAGCGGTATTGTTCGCAAATTGCTCGCCTAAGCGACCCTTGAAACATAAAAAAAGCCCGACGATCTGTAGATCGTCGGGCTTTTTTTATGCGGCGCCTGCGGCGCTTAATGCGATACGACCACTTTAATGGTCGCTCCGGTCTTCAGTACGGCAACATAGGTTGCTGAGGGCCAAGTGCTACAATCTATTGAAGTTTCTCCCGCTACGTGCGGAACACGCTTAATTTCAGAGGATCGTGTGTTTACAAACCAAGCGGTTCCCTCGAAGGGTACTGAAAGTGTTACTCTTTGGTTCGCTGGATTGGGAAACACCACCGCATCATTAGACTGCGGAGCATCTAGCGTACCGACATTCATAAATGGATTCCAGGCAACACCCACTGAATCTCCATAGAGGTAATGTGCCAATTCCGGATGATCAATAAACGGGTTTCTATTGCCCTGCATGCTATCAATCACATGATTGCGGTGCAACTCAAAAGCATCTACGGTATCTTGGAAGTGCCACTCTAACAAGGTCGACATCACAGCAAAAGTGGTCCCGCCCGAGTTGAGCGCTTCACGCATGACTAAATCCGGCTCACTACCGGCACCCTCATAACGCAAATCCATGTACATAATGATTCTCGCAAGATCCCCTTTGATCTCATCGCGAGGCTCGAAAATTCCTGCCGACGCGTTGTAGCGATTTCCTGTAGCATTTCCGTTGTAATTAACCGCAGAGCCACCTGTGCCCAATTCATCGTACTCGTGGTTCGAACGCAGCGAATTCAATCCGCCATCTGCCGGCTTAAGATTGTGCACATCCGTACCCGGTCCCGCACTTGTGGTAAAGCCACCCAAACTGCGCGGCCACACATGTTCCCTGTTCCAGCCGTTACCTCCGTTGTACTCCTGAGCACCATTGACTGATACACCGGCATAAATCAAACGAACATTCGCTGTATTCGAAGGGTCTGCATCGCTCACCTTCAACACATCCCAAGTATCCGTGGACGAAGAGCTGTAGGGTAATTTCGAATGCACACTGATAATATCTGTCAGCGCCTCACGAAGATCATCCCCGTCCTCTCCCCAAGCATCTTGGTAGTATACGAGCGGTTGTGCTGCAGCTGAGCCCGCAAAAAGAGCAAAAACGAGTGCGGATAAAAGTGTTCTTAGTTTCATTCGGCAAAGATGCGGAATCTTAACCGTTTAACGCCAATTTTCGATGTTCACATCCGGAAAGAGCGCCTGCAGATCTCGACCCACATGAGCGTGCTCTTGCTTAAACCTTGCTAGTACTGGTGCATCGGCGGCATCATCTGGCGCACGCCCCCCGCTATTTACCTTCATGTACAAAGGCAACAACAAGCGCTGAACCACATGAGGAATAAAAGGCTGCAGACGCAGACCAAGCTGGTGCAATGCGCCACTTTTGATGGCGACACTTTCATTGCGGTGTTCAAAATCAAATTGGGTATAGAACGAGGGATCAATGTCTACATATTCGGCAATTTCCTTCATCACCTCCTCTTTACGTCGAACCAAATCCTCAAAAGCCCAAACACGTACATGGCCCTCAGGCATATCCTCAACCCACTTTTGCAAATAATGCGCGTAGTTGACATACTTCTCGACCTTCGGCAACTTCACGTACTCCTCCAGCGGTAAATGAACCGATTTTGTACGGTACTTCTCCATTTTATAGTGACTGTACATCTGCTTACTAGGCTCGCGCAACAGAAAGATCATCTTAGTTCCTCGAGCGGCAAAGGCTTTGCGCGCTTGTTCTTCGTACAAGTAATGTGCAGTAGCCTCAAAACGTACTTTCTTCCCGGCGCCGCCTTTGAAAAACTTCAAATAATCAGCTTCACTATGTTCGTGAACGTTCGCCTCTTTGTTGAAGCGGTTGACCTTGTCCGCGTAAAAGAACGTTTCCTTTTTAGGCGAGCCGTACACCTCTGGATGCGCTGCCAACCAAAAATAAAGGCTGCTCGTTCCGCATTTCGGCGCACCACCGATGATCAAATTTGGAAATAGATCACTCGTTGCCATAGGCTAGATTGCGTTTTTTGCTACGAAGTTTTGAATGGAATCATAGGTCGTTTGATGCGCCGTAACGGTGGCACTTACCTCTTGGATTTCCGCCTCATTGAGCTGCGTTTTCCATTTGATCAGTGGATCCCCTTTAGTCGTAGTATTGACCAATTGGGTAGCACGCTTTGCGATGGCATCTGCCTCCACTTTGTGCTCAGGCAACAGGTCCAAAGCATCAAAAAGTCGTTGGAGAACCTCGCCTTGTTGACTCACTAAATCTTCATAACGTATGACTATTTTTTGAGCAAAATTGGCCGATTCAAACTCTTGAATTGCAAGCGCATTCATTCGCATCCACATTTCAGGAATGATCTTGAAATCTTCAGGGAATGAACGTGCGTCAGACGGCACATCCTCGTAGGTCTGACCGTAACAAGTTGTGGGGTCAGGCGAGAGAAAATACCTCCTGCCATCGGCTTTTTGCAGCTTCTCAAAATGGAACTTCATCGAAGCCGAGTGACTGTAAACATCCCTAATAATCAATACCAGCGTACTGCTTGGGAACAATCCTGCGACGTACCCCAACTTATTCATCAGGTGTGGACTCTTATTGACCGGGATAATATGGTCCCAATCGTAACTCGATCGACCTAATCCGTGGTAATATTTGGCGTAGCGACGCATCGCTTTGCGTTTGAGCGTCTGACTTTGACTGATGAAATCTGCAATATATCGGGTCAATTGGTACGTGTACTCCGCAGAAGCATCTTCCGCCGTGCGATGTGCACAGGTCCCTTTGATCGGAGCCCCGCCAATACTGTCCCAAATCGCATTCATCTCCACGCCAATTTTTAGCAACTGTGGATGCGAAGTCATCTTATCCACTAAAAACGTCGTACCCGAGCGCATACACCCCGTCACAAAAACAGGTGCTGCCAACGGCTTTGGATCTGGCTCACCGTGAGTACCAAAAGTATTTCGTAGAAAGACGGGGAGCTTTAGCATCAGTTCGAGGTACGTAAAGATTGAAGTATTCGAACTACATCGGCACAAATCCCTGCAATACGCTCGTTTTCAAGACCGTAATAGATCGGCAAACACAAAATAGATTTGGACACCTCTGCGGCAATTGGCGTATACCCCGGAGATTTTATGTACTTCAAAGTATTTAAGGCCGGGTAGAAATATCTACGCGCAAACACGCCCTCAGACTCCAATTCCTTCAAGACCGCTAAGGCCTCTTCCTCAGATCTAAAGACAACGGGATAATAGCTGTGGTTCCATTCGACCTGCGGATCAATTTGTGGACGAGCCAAACTCAATTCCTCCAACAATTCGTTGTATTTGTCGTGCTGTCTTTTGCGATCAGCCAAAATTTCTTCTACATAGCGTAGATTGACTAACCCTACCGCTGCATGGAGCTCGCTGTTCTTCCCATTGACTCCCACTCCCTCAAACTTCTCAGGCCCGTAGTGGCCGAAATTGCGCAGGCGGTCTACGCTAAAACGTAGGGGGCTTACCAATCCAGAGATGGAGTCAATCTTTTCTTGGTCGGCGTCATTCACAAAAATTGCACCGCCTTCCACGCTGTGAAAGAGTTTCGTCGCATGCATACTCAAGGTGCAGATATCTCCATAATTAAAGATGCTCTGCCCTTTATAGGTGGTTCCAAAACAATGCGCACCGTCGTAGATCACTTTGAGATGGTGACGCGCTGCAATCTCTGCAATCGCCTCAACATCGCAAGGCACACCAAAAACATGGGTCGCCAAAATCGCAGTAGTACTCGGCGTAATGGCCTCCTCAATCTTTGTTGGATCGATATTGAAATTTTTCGGATCGATATCTACAAACACGGGAGTCGCATGTTCCCATACGATGCTCGAAGTAGTGGCCACATAGGAAAAAGGAGTGGTAATGACTTCCCCTGAAACATTCAAAGCCTTCAAAGCAATCTGCAGTGCTATGGTGCCGTTCCCTACTACAGCACAGTCGTGCGTACCGAGGAAACTAGCCATCTGCTCTTCTAACTGACGCAGCATAGGACCGTTGTTGGTCAACCATTCTGCATCCCACGCTTTTTTAATCTGTGCCGAAACCTCCTCAAAAGGAGCTTGAAACGGCTTGGTTACAAGGATATTTGTCATACAGCAACAAAGCTAATGTTTGGAAACTTAAATCTTTCGGCGAAGCACAATAAAACCGAGCCCCGCACCGAGGGCTATAAATGCATTTTTCACCACTAACCTCAGCCAAAAACTTTCGCTGAGCAAGGATTCTATGAGCATTGCACCACCTAGGACGGCAGCGGCAAAAAAGAGCAATTGGAGCTGTACGGTGCCAAAGGGCTGAATACCTTCCTTGAGGTAAAGAAAACGTGCTT
>Ga0209961_1000310_pt1 | contig 17169 bp, 30 predicted proteins | sample SalPonA_B_H2O_MG_FD_185719 | JGI IMG/M metagenome (GOLD analysis project Ga0209961, IMG submission 185719) | Water microbial communities from South San Francisco under conditions of wetland restoration - Salt Pond MetaG R2A_B_H2O_MG (SPAdes)... | ecosystem: Environmental > Aquatic > Non-marine... | reverse complement strand
CATGCGACAGACATACCCGTGGGCCCGGCGCCTACGATATGGACTCGCATTTATAATAAGGTACCAAAAATTTTAGGCTGGAAGATACAACACATTTTGTGTTAAGTGGTAAAACAACATGAGACATACGGTTAACACGGTTTGAAAGTCTAGGTAAGGCATGGTTGCGAATAAGAGAAATACGTTGAGTATGATGTGCATTGGAAATGGTTTCTCGGGTCCATATTTCAAGTAGAAACCATACGTTGCACCTACTGAAAGTATGATTGCATTCACGGCAGTTGCATACGACGGTTTATAAAAGAACCACGCGGTATACAGGAGTGAAACGTAAGATATGAATATCGATCTACGAAGGAGTTCTTTCACGCTATCCACTAGTAACAATGGTTTCTTCTCTATCATTTTCGATTCCCAATGTGGACCAAGAATTAAGTAGGAAACATAGAGGATTATGAATATTTGCCACATTTATTAGTATCTCAGAAAATTTTACTAAAAAATTATTTTTTTTTCAAAACTTTTTTCTTTTAAAAGAAAGTTTCTAAAAAATTATTTTTTTTTCAAAACTTTTTTCTTTTAAAAGAAAGTTTCTAAAAAATTATTTTTTTTTTCAAAACTTTTTTCTTTCAAAAGAAAGTGTAAAAAATAAAAATTTTTTTATTTTGTTTTTTATCAAAATTAAAGATTTACCACTAACCATGTATAGATGAACACAATTCTAGCACAAACGCTCAAAACGGTGATCCCGGGTCACAAGGGACGGGTGGTTGGAAGCAGAGAAGATATGATTGAACGCACACTTAGACAATACGTGACCACGAAGACCAAATGGGACCCTGACCGCATGACATACGTCACCAAATACTACTTACCAGATGGTAGGCTCACGACTTTAAAGAATAAAATATCTAAATAATGTAAGGATGCTCACATGTGCGTCAATAAAGATACCCACACATGTTAACCAAAAGCGTAAAACATGGAAGTTTGCAGCTGAATTCTTATGGAAAAAGAACTTTGTAAAAAATCAAACAGAACTCGGTGCGTGGACGCGGGATCAATTAATAGATCTCGGACCCACATTTGTAAAGCTAGGCCAAATTGTATCAACACGCGCAGACCTTTACCCTGTAGAGTTTACGCGAGAGCTCGAATCTTTACAGGATAATGTCCCACCCATACACGTGGGATGTGTAAAAGATGTTGTAAACGCGAATAATGTATTTTCTGAATTTGAATATGATCCGTTTAAGTCTGCGAGCATAGGACAGGTACACAGGGCTACCTTATTGGATGGTCGAGAAGTTGTTGTGAAGATTAAACGCCCAGATATCTACGATATAATGAAACGAGATACGGATAACATCATTGACGTCGTGAATTTCTTGGAAAAGATAGGAATTGATACGGGTGCGACGTCTGGAAAAGTGCTCGAAGAATCTATTGAGTATCTTTTGTCTGAATCGGATTACGAAAAAGAGATGTATAACGCCGCTCGTATGCGACGAGCGTTCAAAGGTGTAAAATGGATTAAAATACCAAAAGTGTACGAAGATGTATCGACGAATGACATGATAGTCATGGAATATGTCGAATCACAAAAACTTACGGAACTCGCTGACCCGGGTGTTAATACGAAGAAGATATGTGAAGCATTAATCACATCATATGTGATTCAAACGATGGACAAGGGTCTTTTTCATGCAGATCCACATCCGGGAAATTTAGGTTTCTCGGATAAGGGTAAACTTGTGTTTTACGATTTCGGACTCGTGATAGACATAACAGATGAACTAAAGTTAGGGTTCCAAGACCTGTTTAAGTGTATCATAAATAGGGATACAAAAGGTATAGTAGATACACTCATACGTTTGAATATAATAGTTCCTACGACGAGTGATACGAGTGATATAGAGATATTTTTCAAAACAACTCTAAACTACCTTGAAACATTAGATGTGAATGCGTTTAAAAATGATATACTCGAAGATGAGATCCTACTTTCACTCGCACAAAAGAAACCGTTCACTATACCTACATCTTTCGTGTATCTTGCAAAAGCATTTTCGACTGTCGAGGGTACGTGTATAAAACTAGATGAAAATTTCAATTATTATGAGTATTTGGAACCAATGATACGAGAGCAATTTGTGGACTCATTTGATATACAAGATATGTTTTCAACATCATTCGAGATGCCGTCGAGAATACGAAACATAAGTACGGCTGTTCTGGGTTTGGAGGAATCCAGAGCATCCATGAAGAGATCACTTGAAAAGACGAGGAAAGAGATGCGGTATGCACAATATAGTGTTTTATCTGCTGTGTTTGCTGGTAACATGGTAGATCACTTACCAGCATTTGTGTTGTTGTCTGCGTTGAGTGTATGGTTCGCCTTTACTTCTCATAAAAGTCGATAGAAACTTCTTCTTTCTTTGGTTTCTTTTCTTCAATAAAGAAAGCTCTGTGACTTTCCAAAATCTCACGGGAACGAGTCTTCTCACCCTCTGCGATTTCGGAAAGGCGTTCGCGAATCGATGTAAAGTCGTCCATGCGCTGTTTCTTCATTTTCTTACCGTATTTCTTGAACCTTTTTCTAATGGACGTAAACGTGGCTTGGCTGGATGCGATGACAAACATTTACTTTTTAGTAACATTTTTTCTGGGTGTAAATACCGATTTTAAGAAATTGGATGCAGGTTTTTTGTTATTATTTGGTTTCTTTGACCGAGTGCTTATTATAAAACTTTTAACTCTATTAAAATTATCACTTTCTTTTTTTGTGGGTGTCTTTGGCTTTGCCTTTGGCTTTGCCCTTTTCAATTTCATAAGTGCACTCGCAGCGTTATTCATCTTACTATGTAGTTACAATTTAATGTTGAGACGTTTGAGTTTTTCCTCAAACTCCCTGCGTTCACCGGGTGATTCTATGTGTTTGCCGGTTGCGATGGATTGTATCTCTGGCCCAGTTAAGTGCATAGCGTTAAGCCTAAAATCTTTGAATGCCTCCATCGTCACTGGGACGAGGGGTTGAATAAGTTCATAAATCGCACGCGCATATTCTCTAATCTCCATCTGTGCGTGTTCATCCATGCGAAGATGTAAGTAATGCATGAGATTGTGAAGGTTAATCTTCCAGTAGAATTCTGTGTATGTCGATTGCGGAAGATTACCTCTCGCTTGTTCTCGGCATGCACCCCTATCGAGGAGGTCTTGGTAAAGTTCAAACGAGTCACTCAATTGATTCGACACTTTTCCACCTAATTCTTCTCCGACATCAACTGTACCTTCGGAACCTTGATGATTCACTTTGGATTGTCCGCGTAAAATGTCTGGTTCGTAGTACTGTTTCGGTACGACGGAGTAGCGGGCGGAGAGTTCGTTGATACTGGCCATGCGATGTCGCATGTGTTGTCTTGCGATGTAGATTGGCATTTTGATGTGAAATTTAAACTCGACCATTTCGAATGGTGTGGTGTGCCAGTGTCTAAGGAGATATCGTATAAGTCCTCTATCTCCTCTCGAGGTTTTAGTCCCATCTCCATACGAGACTCTGGCGGATTGTACGATGGCCGCATCCAAGTCCTTTGCAGGCATGTGGTCAACGAGGCGAACAAATCCGTGATCCAAGACATCTTTTTGCATTTACATAATGATAGTGTTAAATCTTTAATCCCATGACATCCTTTCTTTGAGACGTCTTAATAAATAAGGTGTGAGTTCATATAGACTGCCTACTGGTACATATCTGTATTCTATGCCTATGTTCTTTCCCATACCCAAGAGTTGTGCCGTGACATACTGGTCTTTGTCGAACTTTTTTGCATACCTAAGAGACCTTTCATTGTGTGTCGCTAATAACGTGTGTACATGTGGACACACAAGTGAATATGCCATACTTTGCATATATTGATTATCTACACACGCTTTTGTGTCGAGTAAGCCGGGTTGTTTGTTTAAATATGCACCCCTCACGAGCTTTGCGCCAATTTTAAATCCATCTTTGTGTGCGTTGTCTATATCACACAGGAGTTCTTGCATTGCGAGTTTACGATACATTTGATACGTTTTATAGACGTGAACATCCTCTTTCGTGTTATGTTCGGCCATCATGGTATAGCATATTTCTGGATACAGTACATCTTCGGCGTCTATACACACTTTCACTTTCCTTGATTTAGCATGTTTTATGATAGAATGTGCATAATCCTTTGCGTCTGATTCACTTTCTCTTGAACCGAAACTTGTGAGTTTTATAGCACACATCGAACCCATTGGAAGGGAGGTGATGATTCTCTTTGTTGTCTGCGCGATTTCATAGGCTTCTGAAAGTTTGCAGTTTTCTTTGGCGTAGTCTACTATGATCTTTTCACCTCTTCTGTGTATTATGTCCATGACTCGTGGCAATTCTTTGAATGTCGCTGCATATCTGAGCATTACTTTATTTGAGATATTTTTCGTCTAAATCATTTTTCAATTCAACTACACCCCTGTAATATCTTTTGAGGTCCTTCATGAACCTTTTGTTTTTTTCCAGGCATTCACATGCTGGTTTATTAAGGTAAATCCATGCGAGGTTTGATTTTGAGTATCTAGTTTCCTTCTGATTTTGATTTGGCTTTCTTGGGACGACTTTCCTTTTCACAGTTTTCTTGAGTGGTTCTGTACGTTTGGTAAAACTAATGGCTTGCATCACAGTGTCCGCGAGGTCATCCTTTTTCTTTGATTCTTTAAATATAGGTAACCAATGTTCATTTATAGGGTTATCATTTAAGAATGCTTCACAACGTTCAATTGATACCTTTTTACGTTTAAGATATTGTGCTTTACCAGGTCCACATACATCTGGAATTTTAAACTTTGCATCGTAAATGATAGTTTCGGACTTAGGGGCTTTTATTACAAAATACGCATGTAAGAAATTTTCTACCATTTTCATTTTCTTATTGCGATCTGGCTGTTTTTCTATGAGAATTATATCTGTGTCCAGAATCCATGGTTTTTCATCGAGATGGTTTCGCATAGACACGAATAGGCCATCCTTTGATTCGGGTGGAACACCTGATACATCCCAATTCATGACCAAATTACACGAGTCATCGAATCGGCATATAGCTAAGTTTCGTATACCTACGTCTATACTGACTATCATTCATTTAAAGAAAAATTATTTCTTTATATATTATAATGAAGAACACTAAAATAAACACAATCATCTTGTTCGTGTCTCTCATTGCATTGGTCATATGGCTTGGTTCCATCAGGATGCGAGAAAACCTCAAGGGAGATTCTAAAGCAGTTGCGTATGTGAGAGATGCCTCACCCGAAAAGTTTGTCAACCCATACATATTGTATGGTATGGCCAAGGAAATCACAGACGATGAAGAGAAGCTCGCTCGAATCATACCACTCGCGAAGGCGAACAAACGCGCAGAATTGATTAAACACCTCGAATCTTTGTAATTAAACGTATTTTTGTTTTTAGTGGTCACAGTACACCACAGAGAACAAAAATAAAATTTAACGTTTCATACCAGGCAATTTTACGGGCATTTTAGAAAAATTCGCACTATTTATTTTTTTCTGACCTGCTGGAGAAAGTCCCATTATTATCACAGCGACTATCATCAAAAAGGATATACCAGCGATGGCTATTATAGCATATTTCATAGGTCCAGTGGCGGCACCTATAATACCGGTTGCAGCCTCACCAGCTTCTTCTATCACTTCGGCCGCACCACCCGCTTCAGTAGATGCAGATGCCTCCGCTTCAGATATGATATCATTTACAACTTTATTAGATGTAGCAGCCGAAAGAATATTTTTAGCGACCGCTTGAGCCGCCAGATCAGCGGATATGTTTTGTTTGAAAGTTAATTGTTCGCCATTCAAACATATGGTTTCACCTATTTTAATTTCCTGGCCCTGGACATTAACGGCACTGTTTATAGTTTTGGTAAGATTATTTGTTTCCATCATAGTTTTGACCACATTTTCGATTTCAGTATTAATTTTTTGGTCAACATTTTGGCGATCCCCAAATTGAAAGTTACCCATTTGCGACTGTTTATCGAGAGCGGCACCAGCCTGTGCCTGGAGTTCGCTCACAAGTTCATTCGATACCGTTTGGAAACTTTGCGTAATTTGTTGAGTCGTTGCCATAAAACTCGAATTAATGGTTTGGTCAGTTGTTATATTACAACCCACATTCCTTCCTATATCGAGACTCATATTTTGAATGTTCTGCATAGTGTTTTCATTTATACTTTCGTTGTTTGTAACAGACTCATATAGTATATCATTCACGACGGACATATTCATTTCCTGTTTTATAGTGGAACTTCCTCCGCCACCCATATTTATGGTTTGCTGAGAAAAAAATATTCTACTTAAAGACAATTACACACATCTAAACTATGTGGTGTTGGTGGTGTTGTCATCCATTTGAAGGTGATATACTTAAATTACCTTATAAATATGACGAACTTAGAAATAAATTTCACACGTGCGGTGGATTTTGTTCATGGAGCTGTATGAAACGTTACGCAATAGATAAATATGGTATTACACGAGGTGGTATCATATGTAGTAATATAATCATTATGCGAAAGAAGCTATACAACAAACTCGGATCTATCACGATGGCTCCATTGAGAGAACAATTAGACGTATTTGGTGGTGACCTCACTATAGATCAATTTAGAAGTAATAGTATTGTAGACAGAGAGAAACCCATGGAAATAGATTCAAAACCACTTGAAGACCGAGTTATACCGATTATTTCAAACACGAAAAAGATGGATGAAATAAACAGTTCTACCGGTAAGAACGAGACTTTAAAACTCAAAAGAGAAAAGCCTCTGAAAAGAAATGAGAATAACCTCGAGTCAGCACTTGGACTCATCATTAAGCCCAAATCGTAAAAGTCGGCGCTGTTTATTCGTTGGTTTTGATTTTGGTATATGACTAGAATTCAAACTATCTACCCATCTGTTACCATCATAGGCTCTCCAACGCAACCCATATTTCTCTATCACCTTTCTACACAAAACACACGGGAGCGATGTCCCGTTACCATAACTCGTCTTTCTGTGTATAACGAGTGTACCAAACTTTCGTCGTACCCACGACGCAAATTGGTGTATCCTGTTACCACGTTTCAAGCATTCGTGTTTGAGAGCTTTTATCATTCTGCGTTCGGCGCAACATATACAATCACTTTCGAAAAGCGCGAAAATGACGCGTCGTATGCGTTGTGACTACTGGATAGCTCGGCATTTTACCTGAGTATCATTCGAGTCTCTCTTTTAATAGAGTTACAGTTGTCACATACATGACCTTCAAATACAAACGAACATGTGTCACACTCGTTGAGTACTCGTATGTTCCTTTGTACAAGCTTATTTTCTGAATACAGAATCAAATCTCTTACAGTGTATATACCGTACATTACCATAGTTTCAAGAGAAGGAAACTTCATCTACTTACCAAAGCAACCACAACCTTTAGTTACCTTTAGCATTACGGAGAAGCTATCGATCATTGGTGGAACCATCTTCTTAAGAACGACCTCGAGTTCAGAGTCTTCTTCACCTTCGTCAATTTGTTCGATGATAGAATAAATGAGATCGATCACGAGTTCTTTCTTTTCGGGTCCCTTGAGAGCCTTAATCTTGTTGACTTCCATCATAAGTGTGGAGACAATACCACAAATGTTTTCCTTGTTGATACCAGTCTTCTTGTAGCGGTTCGCAAGAGCCTTCACGCGTTCAATCACAAGCTGGGCTTCCTTCGATTTGTCATCATATCCAGAGAGGACGTTTTCTGGGGTACTCATTATATTCTTACCATAGAAATAATTTCTTTAACAATTGTAATGGATACAGACAAGTTGTTATTGGTATCGGCTATATCGTTAGGTGTGTACCAAATAATATATGAAATAAATGAAGCATACAAAAAGGACGACCTGTCTGACCTTGATCCACACTATATCATGATCGGTGTTTTAGCTGGTCTTCTATGGTCTGTATACAATTACAGAAAGGGTTCGAATTATTATTCGATGTATTCACTAATTGGTTCCCTGATAGGTCTATACACATTGTATCGGATTTACAAAGAACGGGAGGAGGAAAAACGGTTTCCTTAACCATTTTACCCATGAATTCTAATATTTTACACTTTTCTTCGAATGTCAATCTTCCTGTCTTCTGAAACACATAAGACAGGAGCATTAATGTGATGTATATTGATTGTACTATGTGCATCTACTTTTTGCACACTTTTAAAAGTAGATTTTTACCCTCATTCGATACGTTATCCATGTATCTTACATAAAACTGGAGTGGTGTGCGTTGTTTACCGTCTAAGTATGCAATTTTTATAGTTTTTGATTTTTTAAATCTCTCGAGTGCGTCGTAGTGTTTTGCACACCATAGTTTTATTCTGTCTATGTGTGGTTGAGAACGAGCTATTGTTGCATCCCTCGATTTCTTGGTAGCGGACAATTGTATTTTGTAATCTATATAATCATCAACCTCTATAAAATCACCCATTGTTTTTTCGGCTGGAATTATCTTTGTATTTGCGGCAACGGCGTCCACTAGAATTTTTTTCAATTCATCGAGTTCAAATTTCTTGACATAAAACTCCTCTGTACCTTCTATCGCACCGGAACGTTTAGCTTCGAGTGCTCCTGTTGTTGCTAGTATCACAGTGAATATACTACTGACACAGCACAATATCAGAATGGTTAACACAAATTTTTGTCTTCTTTCCATCTGTTATGTACTGATATTAAAATTAGGGAGTTGTGGTCTGTGGGTACTGTTTATAACTCGATATGGATGTTCGCCCGCGTCTAGGTAAAGTTATACCACGCTTTTTCATGGCAAAATAAACGGAAATGAGTAGTATGACCACATTTATAACAATCGAGGCTATACCGTAGTTTCTGGCACTCTTATCAGCTGTGTCTTTGCATTCACGGGTCAAAGCGACAGTCATAGCACCCGCAATCACGCCAACCAAGCTTATTATACCACAGAAGAATGCACCATCCGATTTTATAAATTTAGAAAATACAAGAGTAAAGAACAATGTTAACACCATCGTGAGTGTGTGACTCAAAAACATTTTTATGTTTTTCCATTTTTGGGACGTTTGTATTTGATCACAATTTATGAAGGTTTTTATACCAGCTATTCCGATTCCCATGTAAATCATGGAAACCACGAATATGAAAAATAATTCAGTGGATGAAATATCAAATTTCATACCCCTTTCACCAAGTTTGTCGAGGAGTTGCTTAGTATTAAATGTGTCGAGCACAGACATGTTATATCTTGTACTGAGAAATTATTATAGATTATAGCCGTGACAATAGTATGATATTAAAGACTAATCAATATAATTATATAAATGGAGGTGTCATTGACTAAATGTAAAACGGACAAATATAACGTTTACGTGATGGACGATGATGAGTTTGTAGGAGCACAAATAAGAACCACTGGTAAATTATGGGAAGAATGGATTTCGGATGAAGTAAAAAAATACTATAAAGAGGGTACTGATATTTTGGATATAGGTGCTAATATAGGTACTCACACACTCCTTTTTTCTGAAATTGGACCGGTTCATTCCTTTGAACCGTTATATCATGCCGTAGTAACACAAAACGTGAAATCAAATTCTTTAAAAAATCCTGTAAAGGTGTATCCATATGCTCTATCTGATGAGGCGCAATTGAGAAACATGTATTTACCGAGACGAATGCCTCATGGCCTAAAAAACTACGGGGGGTCTTCTATGCATTTAAATGAGACCGCCGCACATTCGAACACACCCGTTCCTGTCGAATGTAAGACGTTGGATGAGGTTTATAATGGTGTACCATCTGTTATAAAAATGGATGTTGAAAATCACGAACCGTATGTACTGCGCGGTGCAATAAATACTATAAAGACTCATAAACCCGCTATTATCATAGAGATAAGTAATTATGAAACAAGTGAGGTACCTAAAATACTACAAAGTTTTGGTTATACCAATTACACAACCCCCGATAATTCAAACTACATATACACAACTTAAAGTTTTTAAATGTATTGAAATACATGTTGACTATTTTACATCATCTTGGTCTAGGTGATGCTATAATGCTCAATGGTATGGTCAGACATTTTGCCGAAAAGGATGACGTTTGCATTTTCATACAAAAACAACATGAAGACTCTGTGAGATTTATGTATAGGGATTTGACTAATATCAAGATTAAACTTCTAAATAGCACAGATGCACAGGAAATGTGGTCTCAAGTTGAGGGTCGGATATTACCACTCGCTACATATAAATTACCGAATCAACATTGGGATTTTGCTACGAGTGGTCCATTGAGTGAGATGGTCAATTGGGCTCATAGTATATACATTCAAGCTGGTATACCGCCTAAATATATGTATTCAAAATTTAAGGTTGTGCGCGACCGTGACTCAGAAATCAAATATGAACACAATGATTACGTATTTATACATGATGATGTAAGTAGGGGTATGAAAATAGATACATCCCATACGAATACATACAGGGTTACGCGGGACAGGTTGGATAGCAATTCAAATATATTTGATTATTTGACAGTCATAGAAAACGCATCTGAAGTTCATTGTATGGATAGTTGTTACGCGTGGATGATAAATATGATGGAAATTGGAAATCCATCTAAAAATTTTTTACATTTGAATGTAAAGGGTAATTATACCCATAGAATGGTGAAGACCGTGTTCGGTGATGATTTATGGACGCATGTCTAATAACTCTTTTCCTCTACTATGTCCGAACCCTGTTCTATGTTTATTACCTTTTTAATTCTGCATCTTTCGTCGTTGCATTTATAGATATTTCTAGCTTTTTCTATAAATTCTTCACCGAAATCATTTTCTTTTTCATGCTTCCGAATACCATCTTCTAGATCCCACAGTTTGTTATTCACGGCTTTTAAATCATTTTTATGTGGTGTATCGAATTCGTACTTGACAAGTACCTCAAGTTCATGTCGAATATTTTTCAATTTAAGCTCGTCTTTTACGCGTTCACTCTTAATCTCTAGAATCGTGATTTTATCGATGAGTTCGCCTTTTGATACTTCTACGCGCATTTTTAAATTTACTATAGTTATCTTTAATACATAAAAGAAATTACATTATAAAGTTTTTACAATCAGATTAGAGAATCGTAAAAGTTTTTTCCATCGGGTGAAACATAATTACCATCTTCCCATCTATTATCCTGTTTATCAATAGACTTTATGTGCCAAAGTGCGATACTTGGTTCGGGATTTAAAGCGAGTGGTTTATTCGCACCAATGATATTTTCGTGTAGCTTATTTCCGTAGTATATCTTCTCGTCATTTTTGAAGATTCTCCCTTGATAATCAGGCCAATTAATCCAATCCACTTCATTCATATTGAAATTGTGTTTATCTAACCATTCTCGTGTACATCCGGGGTGAATGTTAATTCTAGGAATGGCGATCAGGTCACATTTTGTTTCCTCAATCATACCCTTGAGTCCTTTGATAAGTTTTTCTTTAGGCATCTCATCTGGATCAATCACAAATATATAATCACCCTTACATTGCTTTATGTGAAAGTTTCTATGGGATGCAAAATCTCCGTCAAATTCTCTCTCATATGTAACTATATAATCTTTAAAATGTTCCAATACGCGCAACACTTGTGATGTGACATGAGCGGTGTCCACTAAAACATTAATTTCATCTTCGGTATCCTTTGTTCTTTTTAAAAATGAAATGAGCGAATACAAATCTTTTGATTCATTACACACAGTGATAGCATAAGATAATTTCATTAATATTAAAGATTAAGATATCTTTAAACTAAACATGATACCAAAGGTTATTCATAAAGTAATACTAGTTGATGGAGGTAAGATACCCGAATTACCGGATGGAATGAAGAAAGCCATAGAAACATATTATAGAATGAATCCTGGGTACAAAGTAAAGTTGTTTTCTGGAAATGACTGTGTCGAGTATATCAAAAAACACTTTGATGAAAGAATACTTAATGCATATGAAAAACTAAAACCATATTCATATAAATGTGATTTGATGCGCCATCTTATATTATATAATGAAGGTGGGTGGTATGCAGATGCGAGAATGGTATGTTATACACCACTTGATATCTTAAATGACTACGACAAGGAATTTTATGTGTGTATAGATACACCACAAAGACAACCGTGTATATGGACTGGTTTTGTAGGTTCTATTCCAAAACACACAATTTCTAAAAAAATGATAGATTTGATCGTGTGGAATGTCGAACACATGCATTATGGTGTAGATTGTTTGGCTCCCACTGGCCCCATCGCTTATACAACTGCGTGCATAGACTATTTGCGTATGTTTCCATCAAAGTGTATGATAGGAAGACATGTAATAGATAATGGTGAGCAATTTGTAGACTATGAATGTGGACGGGTTGCAAAAGTTAAATACAATAATGCACGAGGTGCAGACAATAGAGATATAAAAGGTGGGAATGATTATGGTGAAATGTGGAGAAACTGGGATGTCTACATGATCCCGTGATTAATTTCTTCAATTTATATTAACATGCTCGAAGAGGAACTTGACGACCTCACCAAGAGAAGATTAGAACTTGATGAAATCATATCTGATCTGTACGAGCTTAAACCACTTTTAGAAAAGTGTGAAAATGACACTCTTTTAAAAGGGTACAAAGAATGTGAGTCGAGTACGTTTTCTTTATCTGAATGGTACATACGCACTAAACCACTCTTTAAAGATCTCATATCTTGGCTTAAAATGTATTACGAACAAAAAATGGAAACGCAAAATGAAACGGATCAACTAAGACAAAAAATCAAAAAATTGCGCCACGAAATACTCACGTCATTTAATAAATCTTAAGAATTTCTGCTACAGCCGGGTGTCTTAAGATATCTTCGTCGTGCATGAGTACGTGTTCCACATATTCAAAATCATTACCCTTGAGTTTGTGTACGAGATCGGCCAAACCATTTTTCTTGTTTACCAGGTCACTTTGTTTCAAGTCACCCATAACGATCATTTTAGAGTTTTCACCGAGACGTGTGAGTAACATCTTCATTTGGTTTGGTGTACTGTTTTGCATTTCATCACCAATGATGAATGAATCATTAAATGTTCTTCCTCGCATGAATCCGAGTGGTTCAACTTTTACACAGTGTTCAAGTTGGTTGCGCGTGAGTTGCATTTCAAAAACATCCATCATCGGTCTAATCCATGGTTCCATCTTTCTTTCCATTTCACCGGGTAAATAGCCCATGTCTTCGTCAGCCGCAACGATTGGCCGTGTGAGAACAATCCTCTTACATTCTTTGTTTTTCAATTGTTCAGCCGCATATTGACACGCAAACATGGTTTTACCTGAACCAGCTGGACCAGTTGCGATTACGATTGGTTTGTGTGACTGTAACACTTTGACATATTCAATTTGACCTGGAGTTTTGGGGATATTCATCTATAGTTACTTAAGGTTTTTTCTTTATTACATTATAAGATGGAGTTTCATTTCATAACAGTTGGTCGTAGTAGTCTTGCCACCATAACTGATCCAAACCGTAAACCACGGGCACTTTGTTTCAGGGATAGAGTCGATGCAGTTAAATACATTGATTATTTGTCTACGTACAGGTCAAAATTTGGGCGTTGGCCGAATGTTGATTTAAGCGAACCTGTCACAAAGATTGAAACTCTCCACGGTGCTAAAAAGCGAACACCTGAATATGTACGTAAATTCATAAAAGTGAATACTCTTCAGCAGCACGAATTAAACGGTATGTCTATGTCATCTGGATTGTCTTATTTTTACTGCCACAATTTTGATTACACTGATGAATTAACAGCCTTGAAATTACGGGGACAAGAGATAGACGCCGCTGTTGACGAAGACATGTATAAAAATTGGCTTGAATGTAATTTAAAGATAGATTAGTATACTATACAAAAATGGGAAGCCTGTCCCTTCGTTTTGATCCAACAAAGAAAGAACACGCCGAATGGTTGAAGCGTGTGGGTGATAGTTTCAAAAAGTCTATGCGTGAAAAACATGATTTTATGAGTGATGTAAACAGTAATCCAATCACCGACGAACCAATCAAACCACAAGATTGGGCACAGTTACACTTTGTATTGGCGATGAAATACACAGATGCGGTATTTGATGGAACTGCGTACATCCCAAAATAAAAACTTAGCTTACATAAATGCTCACCGCTGTGTTGGCTCTTTTGATTGTGTATCTCATTCTCAGGCAAACGGAATTGTACGGAGTTAGATTATTAGATGGTGAGTGGGTTCCAACCATAAACGATGTACACAGAAAAGGTGGTCCATTCAATAAGTGTTCCCCAGAATCGTTCGGTGATTGCGAAAGACCAGAATTTAAGTACTTAAGTCGGTATTAATTTTATAATAATTAAGTAATTCAGTATGATTAGACAATACGTTCAAGGAAAATATGCAGAAATTTTGGGGCTTCCGTGTGATAGCCCTCTATGCGTGAATCTCGAGAAAAGTACACATAACTGGGCAGTGAACAGGAGTACATCACTTGGTGATGTCGCTGCAGCCGATAATCCTGATCACATGAACCGTTATAAACATAAGTTTCTCCAGATTCAATACAATTTAAATAATTCACCGTGTCTTAAGAATAGAATTTTAGAAGGTGTGGTAAAAGCGCAGAGTGTTATGGAGTTATCACCACAAGCACTTTGGCCAGATGGACCATGGTCTAAGATGAAGGAACATTGTGTGTCGAAAGAAATGAAGAAAGAATACAAATCGAATGTTTTGAAAGATCCTAATTATGTAGGTATCTTCAAATGTAAGAGATGTAAATCTCATAAGACGACGTATTACGAGATGCAGACAAGATCTGCGGATGAACCGATGACGGTGTTTATTACATGTCATAATTGCGATTCTAGGTGGAAATCTTAATCACGTATTTGGAATCGGTGAGGTCTGTGTCTTGGTCTCCTACTGATAATACATAATTGTACCCAGTTTTTCGCTTGAGTTCGCCTTTCTTTTGAGCTGGAACTATATGAAGTTCATCATAATATATTCCATACATATACAGTTGGCATCTTGTGAAGCATAACATACCCGGTATGTTTGGCCTTGCAGTCATGATGACTATTCTGTATCCGAGTCTGACGCAGTCTTCTAGTAGTTCTATAGCTGGAATGTTAGGTCTAGTGTTTGTAAATATAAGTGTGTTATCTATGTCAAACATAACTGCGTCATTATATTTTACGTACCTGTTTTTCAATACATTCATTGTAACCTACTTTAAGACTAGAAATTAACTCTACTAAATGATAGTGGACGTTGCATTTGAGGATGGAAGTGTATCCATGTGTCGAGTGTTACAGGAATTGAACGACTATGAATATCTTGTTGAAGAATTTGTGTGTCGTCGAAGTGGTACGTGTAAGTTTAGCGGTGAAACACAGTCTATTTCAAAAGATGCAGTATGTGGGTATTATGATGTCATGAATGTCGAAGATACTGGGTTATATAGAAAAGTATCCGAAGGAGTTTATGAACCCATATACGATTCTGACGAGGATTACGAGATGTCTTCCGATGAAGAGAGTGAATCTGATATCAGCCTGGATGATGAATAATAAAATCTACATGTATATAAATGAAAAACAGAAACAACCTACTTCTACCAGGTTCTATAGTGGCACTCGTTCTTTTGTACACATTTGTTTACAAGCCATCCCAAAAGAAGGAAAAATATTGCGGTGCGTGTGCGGGTAAGTAAACGTCGCTTAAAAAATACATGCGTTTAATCACAAATGGCACCGTACAGACCACCTAATACTCACTACAGTGAGTTAGACGTCTCGTCGTACGAGGAAGATGACATTTTCAAATTCGTTGGTAAGTCAGGTAAGAGATTCTATTGGCTCACACGATTTTTAGATTTGTCCTATCTCTGGTACGACAAGAACCGTAAAGTCATAGAAATATGGGGACCGTATGAATCCCTCCAAAATTTTCAAGCGCATCACGTGATAGAGTGTGAATTAAACCTAAGTTGTAATAAGGATTAAGAAATATAACTCAATATGTTCAAGAGACCCGCTATTCGTTCCAGACCCACCACGGTGATTCCATCGACTCGACCAGCCGTGGGGTCATTCTTGCATTCTATTTTGTATCCACCAAAATGCGAACCTTATAAAAGAGAAATGACGTATATCCAGAATTACGACAATTACATAGACAATCTTCGAAGGTCATGTGAAAAAAGTGGCGCAGAGTTTGTTATGCCCAAGTATGTGTTACCTTTACCAGAAAAGGAACCGGCCCAGAAAAAAAATGTACCGCGTGTTGAGTACCTTGATCACGTGATTATGCGTGTGAATGTATTAAAATGTGGTAAAGTTCGAGTGAAACTTCTTCCACAAATGGCTATGCTTCATGAAAAATACTTTTCAAAAAATAAGATTCCGCCCGCGAAAACACTTGCGGCGGCACTAAAAGCAATCGGCTATGACGAAGAACTCGTTCGTAATGTACCAAGTAAAATTGAAAAAAGAAAATCTGATATGGAAGCTCGATACAAAAAACTTGAACTCGTGTTTAACAAGCCCACGACATCTTCAAAGAAGAAAAAGAAAGAACCCGAGCCAGAACGGGAAGAGGACATTGAAGAAGAGGAAGAAGACATTGAAGATGATGATGCGGCCCCAGATGAAGAAGCGATTGGTGGGGATGACGAAGATGATGACGAACCAGTCGTAGAAGAAGAATATATTTCAGACGTAGAATGAGCCTAAGTCATTGATGCTAGTATTTGTAATCACACTAAAAATGTTTGTGACCAACGTTATCGTCGGAGAACACATCCTCGATCGAGCCTTCTTCTCTGATATAAGAGAAGCATCAAACTACGCGATAGAGAAATCTCGTGAAAAGGTCTGGAAACTGTGCAACGGGTCTGTGTATTACGGAAACGTCGAATCCCGCGTGTACGACATAGACACGTTTGAATCTTCTGATTACAACGATGAACATATTCTTTCTTTCTTTGGATCCGTGTAGAAATG
>Ga0209961_1000303_pt1 | contig 17432 bp, 12 predicted proteins | sample SalPonA_B_H2O_MG_FD_185719 | JGI IMG/M metagenome (GOLD analysis project Ga0209961, IMG submission 185719) | Water microbial communities from South San Francisco under conditions of wetland restoration - Salt Pond MetaG R2A_B_H2O_MG (SPAdes)... | ecosystem: Environmental > Aquatic > Non-marine... | reverse complement strand
GATACGCATAATAGCGTTCTTCAAATCACGGATGAATTTTTCTTGGCGAGATGCCAACTGAGAGTTACGCTCTTTGCTCATAACCATAGAGCCTTCTTCAAACGACTTGAACTGTGGAGAGGTGTCATCCGTACCGTTGTTCATGTCGTTCGCAAACTGTTCGCGGAGCAGCTTTAGGTCAGCTTCCGATTTCTCTATCTTTTTTTCGATGATAGTTCTAAACTCCTGGAGTTCAGCGTCTGTATATCTGGTTTTTTCTTGATCAGCCATAAGCCAATTTCAATTTGTGTGTTAACTATTGTTGGAAGAAGTTTCGAATGTACTATCTATTCTTGTGAATTGAAATACAAATTTCATACCCTTCTACCTCCGTTGGATGTTCTTCCGTGTTGGCATACGATAATTGGTCCGCAAGAACCTCATCTTTAACGTAGCCCTCAAAGCTGCTAAGTGCCTGCTGGAACTCCTCCGGTGCACCAATAGTGATGTCGATACGGTCGGTTACTTCGAGACCGCTAGATTTTCTCAAATTTTGCAATCTGTTCACCAATTCTCTCGCCAAACCTTCACTACGGAGTTCGTCAGTGAGCTCTGCATCAAGCGCTACCGTAAGTCCATCTCCAGTAGCAACAAGCATACCTGGAATATCCTCTGTAACTACTTCACAATCGGTTATTTCAATGGTAACGGTCGCTCCCTGATCTTCGAAAGAAACTGTTCCGTTAGATTCAAAGGCATCGATCGCAGCACTATCCATAGCAGTAACGAACGCTTTGACGGCTTTCATATGTCGGCCTACTTTCGGCCCTAATGCTTTGAAGTTCGGGCGTACCTTTTTTACGAAAATACCCGCATCTGGCGCAATCACTTCAAGGGCTTTGACATTGACTTCTGCCAACAGAATGTCCTTTATACTTTCGAGTACTGCAGTATCATCCGCGCTCAGAGCGGGAACCAGGATGCGTGCTAATGGCTGACGTACTTTCAGGTTTTCTTTCTTACGAATAGATAAAACGAGCGAGGTCAATTTTCTAGCGGTATTGATCTTGTGCTCTAGAGCCGGCTTGATCAAATCGCTTTCTACGGTTGGGAATTCAGTCAAATGAACACTTTGTTCGCCCTCGAGTACCACGCCATTGTACAGGTCGCGGTAAAGCTGGTCTGCGTAGAACGGCGCTAGTGGTGCCATTAATCGACTCAGGGTTTCAAGACACGTCCATAGTGTTTGGTAGGCAGAAATTTTATCCGCAGCATATTCACCTTTCCAGAAGCGACGACGTCCAAGTCGCACATACCAGTTGGAAAGTTTTTCGGTGGTAAACTCCTGAATCGGTCGGAACGCACGAGTAGGCTCAAAGGCTTCCATGCCGTCCTCTACTTGAGCGATCAGCGTGTTCAATTCCGACAAGATCCATTGGTCCATTTCTGGGCGCTGATCTACAGGGATAGACGTTTCTTCAAATTTGAACCCGTCTACATTTGCATACAGAGCGAAGAACGCATAGGTATTGTGCAGGGTCCCGAAGAATTTGCGTTTTACCTCGTCTAACCCGTCCATGTCAAAGCGCAGGTTGTCCCAAGGAGAGGCGTTGGTCAACATGTACCAGCGCAATACATCAGCACCATAGCTATCCATGGTCGTAAATGGATCCACAGCATTGCCGAGACGCTTGGACATCTTTTGGCCGTTCTTATCGAGAACAAGACCATTGGAGATAACATTTTTATACGCAACCTTCCCAAACACCATGGAAGAGATCGCATGCAATGTGAAGAACCAACCACGGGTCTGATCCACACCTTCTGCGATAAAATCTGCAGGGTACGCCCCCGCCTGATCGATTTTTTCTTTGTTTTCAAACGGGTAGTGCCATTGTGCATAAGGCATAGAGCCACTATCAAACCACACATCGATCAAATCACTTTCACGGCGCATAGGTTTGCCGCTAGGACTGACTAGGATGATTTTGTCCATCAAATGTCGGTGCAGGTCAACCTTCGCATAATTTTCAGCGCTCATATCGCCTGGCGCGAAGTCGTTTAATGGGTTTTCAGTCATAACTCCAGCTTGTACGGCGCTGTCTATGGCTGATTTCAGCTGCTCAACACTTCCAATACAAACGGTTTCATCACCTTCTTCGGTACTCCATATAGGTAGCGGAATCCCCCAGAAACGCGAACGACTAAGGTTCCAGTCGTTTAGATTTTCAAGCCAATTCCCAAAACGCCCTGTCCCCGTGGATGCTGGTTTCCAGTTGATCGTTTTGTTTAAGGCAATCATCGTATCCTTTTTCTCAGTACTCTTGATGAACCAGCTGTCAAGCGGGTAGTAGAGTACGGGCTTATCGGTACGCCAGCAGTGCGGGTAGCTGTGCTCGTACTTTTCGATTTTAAAGGCTTTGTTTTCTAATTTCAATTTCAAAGCAATGCGCTCATCGACGCTGAGGTATGCTTTGAGTTCAGGAATAATTGGCTTCAAGCGCTCCTTCTGCAACTCGAATTCTACCTCTTTTTCTTCGTCACTGAGGTATTCTGCCTTGATATATTCTTCGCCTAATCCAAACATTGGATCGGCCAATTCTGCTCTGAATTTACCGCGCAAATCTACCAACGGAACCAAATTCCCTTGCTCATCTTCTACTAAAAGTGGAGGAACACCGGCATCCGCAGCTACTTTAGCATCGTCTGCACCGAAAGTTGGTGCGGTATGTACAATCCCGGTTCCATCTTCCGTAGTTACAAAGTCACCAGGAATAACGCGAAAGGCTTCTTCTGCATTTTCATGCGGCTGAGCATAAGGAAGCAATTGTTCGTAGCGCAAGCCGACAAGGTCTTTACCGGTAACTACTTTCAATACTTCGTAAGGGATTTTTTTGTCCCCAGGGTTGTAGTTGCTTACCTCGCCTTCAACAAACTTCTTACCGAAAAGCTTGCCTAACAACGGTTGTGCAGCAATAATGCTAACCGCCTGATGAGTATATTGGTTGAAGGTGCGAACAAGCGCATATTCAATTTTCGGCCCAACGGTTAGTGCCGTATTTGATGGCAACGTCCAAGGGGTGGTGGTCCAAGCTAAAAAGTGCACTTCCTCGTTGCCGAAGAGGGCCTCGCTTTTCCCGTTATTTATCATTTTGAATTGGGCAACGACCGTGTTGTCTTTTACATCGCGGTAGCAGCCCGGTTGGTTCAGCTCATGCGAGCTCAAACCTGTTCCTGCCTTAGGAGAATACGGTTGAATCGTGTATCCTTTATAAATCAGTCCCTTGTTGTACAATTCCGAAAGTAGCCACCAAACACTTTCCATGTATTTAGAATCGTAGGTCACATATGGTTTTTCCATATCCACCCAGTATCCCATCTGATCGGTGAGGTCCTTCCAAATACCCGTGTAGCGCATGACTGCTTTGCGACAAGCATCGTTGTATTCTTCAATCGTAATGCTCTTACCAATATCCTCTTTGGTAATTCCCAATTCTTTCTCAACCCCCAATTCTACGGGTAATCCGTGCGTGTCCCAGCCCGCTTTACGGTCTACGAGGTAGCCTTTTTGAGTTTTGTAGCGACAGAACACGTCCTTGAGCGAACGGCCCATCACGTGGTGAATCCCAGGAAGTCCATTTGCGCTAGGCGGTCCTTCGAAGAAAATCCAAGGCTCTGCGTCTTTGCGCTTTTCAAGGGTTTGTTCAAAAACATGGGTGTCCTTCCAGCGTTGCAAAACAGCTTTGTGAACGCTCGAAAGATCGAGATGCGAATATTCAGGGAATGTACTCATGAGTTTAGTCTACGGTGGCGATACATTTGAGTTCGATGGCGATAGGCGTAGGTAAGCTATTGATTTCCATCGTGGTGCGACAAGGTTGGTTGTCTTTAAAATATTCAGCGTACAAGCGATTGAAGGTGTGGAAATCGCGCTTCATATCGACGAGAAATACGGTTACATCGACGAGTTGATCCCAAGACGAACCACTGGCCTCCAAAATGGCCTTCACGTTCGCAAAAACGCTGCGTACTTGCGCTTCGAAATCAAATGATTTGAAGTTGCCGTTATGGTCCAATTCTAACCCGGGAACCCCACTGTCATTGGCGTCGCTACCAGCGGTGCGTGGTCCAACACCAGATAAAAACAATAGATTTCCCACCTTGCGTGCATGCGGGTACAGACCTACCGGTTTCGGTGCGCTTTGTGTCGAAATTTTCGTTGAATCAGACATAAGTGTACATATTTTAAGGTTGCAAAAATAGGGAATGCACCTCGGACGCTCTTCATTGACTACAAAGAACACAAAAAATAAAGTAAGTGTTATTTGGACACTAAGTACTTTTGTGTATCTTTGCCCTGTATGTGAAGATTGGTGGTTCTTTCTTTTCATGCTTCTGTGATAGGTTCTAGGGGCTATTTGGCAGAATTTTCAAGTGTTACTGAGCCGATTTTTAACACAAGAGAATCCTTCCAAATTCCCCTTTTTTTGTGCCCAAAAGTTGGGTTCGTCAAGAAATCTCTGCCAATTTTCGTAGTTCTCCACCGAATTGACCCTCCTACGGTGACAATCTGACCTTTTTTTTCGCCAAGCGCCTATTTTGGCTCTTTTTTAGTGCCTCGAAAAGCGCTACATGTGGTAGCTACGATTATTTTTGTGAACTATTTATAAGAATACGACAGCCTCATGCTGAAACTCATATCTAAACTCGTTGGTTCGAAAAGCGACCGCGATCTAAAAAAATTGCAACCGCTGGTTGCTAAAGTGAATACGTACGCTGAACAAATCGCAGCATTATCTAACGACAATCTTCGCGCAAAGACACTTTCGTTTAAAGAAGCGATACAATCTGCCACGGCTTCCTTGGAGGCCGAGAAAACAGCCTTGTACGAGCAAATTAATGCCACTGAGGATTACGATGCGCGTGAGCCGTTGTACGAGAAGATTGAAGCCATAGACAAAAATGTGCTGGATCAGATCGAGACCGTACTCAAGGAAATTCACCCGGAGGCTTTTGCCGTAATGCGTGAAACAGCCAAGCGCTTCTCTGCAGGGGATGTGCGTGCAACAGCCACAGAGCTCGATAGAAAATTGGCGCACAGCCATCACCACATTACCATTGAAGGAGATGAGGTAGTCTACGCAAACACGTGGAAGGCAGCAGGCGGCGACGTGACTTGGAACATGGTACACTATGATGTTCAGCTCATCGGTGGTACGGTACTTCACGAAGGGAAAATCGCTGAGATGCAAACGGGTGAAGGAAAAACACTTGTTGCGACATTGCCGGTATATTTGAATGCACTTCCAGGACGAGGAGTTCATGTGGTAACGGTGAACGATTACCTAGCGAAACGCGATAGCGAGTGGATGGCCCCGGTGTTCAATTTCCATGGTCTGACCATCGACTGTATCGACAAACATCCGTCGAACAGTGAAGAACGCCGCAATGCCTATTACAGCGACATCACCTACGGAACCAACAACGAGTTTGGTTTCGATTATTTGCGTGATAACATGGCTCGCCGCGATGAAGACCGCGTACAAACGCGTGGGCACCATTTCGCGATTGTGGATGAGGTAGATAGTGTGCTTATTGATGATGCACGTACACCGCTCATCATTTCTGGTCCAACAGCGAAGGGGGATCAGCAGCAGTTTACGGAATTGAAGCCCTTTGTAGAGGCATTGTTGACGGCTCAGAAGAATCTCGTTCAGAAGGAACTCAGCGATGCGAAGAAGCTGATTGCGGAGGGAACAATGGACGAAGGTGGCGTCAAGCTACTACGCGCATACCGTGGATTGCCGAAATCAAAGCCGCTGATAAAATTCTTGTCGCAAGACGGTATGAAAACGCTTCTGCAGAAGACCGAAGCGACCTACATGGCGGAACAGGGCAAGAAAATGAAATTGATCGATGAGGATTTGTTCTTCACGATTGAGGAGAAAAACAATCAAATCGATTTGACCGGAAAAGGAATTGATTTGATTTCTAAGAGTACTGCAAAGGATTTCTTTGTGATGCCGGACATTACCTCAGAGCTGAGTGCCTTGGAAGAGGCAGAGCTAGCCGTAGAGGAAAAAGCAGCGAAAAAAGACGAACTCCTACGCGATTACTCGATCAAATCTGAACGCATTCATACGGTCAATCAGCTGTTGAAAGCATACGCTTTGTTTGAAAAGGATACCGAGTACGTGATCATGGACAACAAAGTGAAGATTGTCGATGAGCAAACGGGACGTATCATGGAAGGGCGTCGTTACTCTGACGGTTTGCATCAAGCGATCGAGGCAAAAGAAAACGTGAAAATCGAAGCGGCGACACAGACCTACGCGACGATCACTTTGCAGAACTACTTCCGCATGTACCACAAGCTTGCCGGTATGACCGGTACGGCAGAAACGGAAGCGGGTGAATTCTGGGAGATCTACGAACTTGAAGTGGTAGTGATTCCGACCAACCGTCCTATTCAGCGTGACGACCGTGAAGACATGGTTTACAAAACGGCTCGCGAGAAATACAATGCTGTGATCGAGGAAGTGGTCCAATTACGCGATGCAGGCCGCCCGATTTTGGTGGGTACTACATCCGTTGAAATTTCGGAATTACTGTCTCGTGCACTGAAAATCAGAAAAGTACCGCACCAAGTACTCAACGCGAAGATGCACCAGGCAGAAGCTGAGGTGGTCGCTGAAGCAGGAAAGCCAGGTATGGTAACTATTGCTACCAACATGGCTGGTCGTGGTACCGATATCAAGCTCTCTGACGAGGCAAAAGCCGCAGGTGGTCTCGCAATCGTAGGTACTGAGCGCCATGATTCACGTCGTGTCGACCGTCAGTTACGCGGTCGCGCAGGTCGTCAAGGCGATGTGGGTTCTTCTCAATTCTTTGTTTCCTTGGAAGATAAGCTCATGCGTTTGTTCAACTCAGAACGTATCGCCGGACTTATGGATCGATTAGGTCTTGAAGAAGGTGAGGTGATCCAGCACAGCATGGTGTCTAAATCCATCGAGCGCGCACAGAAAAAAGTAGAAGAGAACAACTTCGGAACGCGTAAGCGCCTTTTGGAGTATGATGATGTCATGAACAGCCAACGCTCGGTTATCTACAAGCGCCGTGCGAATGCGCTCAAAGGCCAGCGCATTAAGGTGGATATTGCCAACATGATTTTCGATACTCTCGCAGATCTCGTTGAAGCGTATCAGCCGGCTAAAGACTTTGAAGGGTTCAAGCTAGACTTCCTACGCATGTTTGCTTTCGAACCATCGATGACGGCAGATGAATTCAATAATCAAAACTTTGATGCGGTAGCCGAGTCCTTATTCAAGCAGACCAACAGCTTCTATCAACAGAAGAGTGAGCGTATAGGAACCGCTGCGCTTCCCGTATTCCAACAGGTTTATGAGGATCCTTCCAACTCATTTGACAAGATTCTCGTACCAATCACAGATGGTTCTAAAGCACTTCAGGTAACGGCCACTTTGAAAGAAGTGATTGATTCGCATGGCGCTAGTTTGATTTCTGACATTGAAAAAGGTATTTCTATAGCCATCATTGATGATAAATGGAAGGACCATTTGAGAGCGATGGATGATTTGCGTCAGAGTGTCCAAGGCGCGGTATACGAACAAAAGGACCCGTTGTTGATTTACAAATTCGAGTCGTTTGAATTGTTTAAAGGATTGATCTCTCGCGTCAACCAAGACATTGTAAGCTTCTTGTTCCGTGGGAACCTTCCTGAAAACAACCCTAGCCAAGTGCGCAAAGCGCCGGCGACATCACCTGCACAGCCGAAGCTACAAGAAGGTCGTCCGGGAGGTGAGCAGCCTCAAAGCGCCAATCGTCAACAGCCTAACGCTCCACAGCAACCACGCCCGCAGCGCCCGGTAGTGAATACGGGGAAGACCTATGGACGTAACGATGCAGTGACCATTCGTAATTCGGCCACGGGTGAAGAGCAGAATGTGAAATATAAAAAGGCGGAAACCCTACTGTCAAAAGGCTGGGTCATCGTAGACTAACCCCTTCAAACAGGCTCCATGTTTTGGAATTTCATCGCTAGAATTCTTCTGAGAAACCGCGTAGCGTGGCTGGTCACGGTGCTGTTGTCCACGCTGTTTATGGCCTATCAAGGTTCTACGGTGCGAATGAGCTATGAGTTTGCGAAGCTCATGCCAGAAACAGATTCCGTCTCCATCGAATACAACATGTTGGTGGAAGAGTTTGGTCAAGCGTCCAACACGATCGTCATCGCGATGGAGGATGCTGATTTTTTTGCCAAGGAGCATTTGAGTCAATGGTTGGAATTGGTCGACTCTCTCAAGAGTATTGACGGTATCACCAATGTCCAAAGTTTGACAGAGGCTTATGGTTTAAAGGTAGATTCGGCGACAGAAAAATTGGCGCCAGATACCTTGTTTAAATCCCTTCCAAGAAATGGGGAGGAGGAGATTGCTTTGGAAGCTCGAGTAAAATCGTGGCCTTTTTACAAAGGAGGATTGTACCAGGGCGATACGTACATGATGATTCTACGCATCGATGAAGCACGCTTGTACAACGAACAAATCGTGCCAATCGTTGAGACGGCAAAAGAACATATTCTTGCTTGGGAAGCGCGCTACGGACGTGATCTTCACATGAGTGGTTTGCCATGGTTGCGCATTGCCAACACGAAGAATCTTCAAAAGGAAATTTTCAGAACGGTGGCGTTTACGCTGCTGGTCACAGTCGTTATTTTCTTCGCTTTTTTAAAGAGTGTTCGCGCGACAATAGTTTCGCTAACCATCGTCATCCTAGGGGTGATCTTCTCGGTAGGTGCTATGGGATTGTTCGGCTTTGGCCTAACACTACTCTCTTCGCTCATTCCGCCGCTCATCATTGTGATTGGGGTACCGAATTGTATCTATTTGATCAACAAATACCACCAAGAGTACAAGAAGCACGGCAATCAAGTTCGCGCCATTCAACGAGTGGTTAAAAAGGTGGGTTACATCGCCTTAATCACCAATACCACAACGGCTCTGGGCTTCGCGGCTTTTATTTTAACCGATAGTGATAACCTCGTTGAGTTCGGTATTATTTCGTCCATCAGTATTCTCGCTGTTTTTGTGCTGTCGATGATATTGATGCCGGTTATTTACAGCTTTCTTGCTCCGCCTAAGGAGCGTCACATGAATCACTTCGATGTGGGTTGGTTGGTCAATTTCCTCGACTTCCTCGACTTCTCTGTCGAAAAGCGTAGACCACTGATTTATTCGATCACAGGAATTTTGGTGACCTTGGCTATTGTTGGTGTGTTCAAGATTGAAACTGCGGGAAATTTGACAGCAGACTTTAACAAGAAGGAGCACATTTACAAGGATGTGAAGTATTTCGAGCGCACGTTTGGAGGAGTGGTTCCGATGGATATTATCATCGATACAAAGCGCGAAGGCGGCGTGGAAAAACTCTCGAATTTGCGTCGTATTGAAGCCTTACAGGATTCGTTGGCGACCTTGCCAGAATTGAGCCGCTCAGCATCTCTTGTGGACTTTGTGAAATTCGCAAAACAAGGGGTGATGTTTGGCAACCCTGATATGTATTCTCTTCCGTCACGAAGCGAGCAGCAATGGCTTTTGACATATCTGCCGCGAGGAGTAAAGGATGAGACCGGTTTGATGAAATCCATGGTGACACCGGACGGTCGTAAAGCACGAATTACCGTTCAAATGGCGGATCTCAGTACACCTGAAATGCGTGTACTCACAGCACGTGTGGAAGAGCTTGTGCAGAAGATTTTCCCAGACGAACGTTACGATGTCACGATCACGGGAGCATCTATAAAATTTATTCGTTCAACGACGTATTTGATCAACAACCTCATTCTTTCCTTAGCACTTGCTGTGATCGCCATTTCCATCATCATGGCGCTACTGTTCATCAGTTGGCGTATGGTATTGATCTCGTTAATCCCCAACCTCATTCCGATGTTACTTACGGCCGGAATCATGGGCTATGCGGGCATCCCATTGAAGCCGTCAACCATTTTGGTCTTCAGCATTGCATTCGGGATTTCTGTGGACGATAGTTTACACTTCTTGGCCAAATACCGTCAAGAGCTCAAAGCAAACAATTGGAACATTTCATGGGCGGTTAAAAGCTCTATCATGGAAACGGGCTTGAGCATGTTCTATACTTCGATTGTATTGTTCTGCGGATTCTCCGTCTTTACCACCTCAAATTTTGGCGGTACTCAGGCATTGGGGTTACTTACTTCCATCACCTTGCTGATAGCAATGTTCAGCAACTTGTTACTCTTGCCTTCATTCCTGTTAACTATGGAGAAATGGTTGACGAGAAAGGATATTAGCGATAATATCCTCGATATTTACGACTCCGAAATTGAATCGGAAGACGAAAACATGTAGACTTATGAAAGGCATCATTCTAGCCGGTGGCTCCGGAACTCGATTACACCCGTTAACTCTAGCAGTGAGTAAGCAGCTCATGCCTGTGTACGACAAGCCTATGATTTATTACCCACTGGGTACATTAATGCAGGCGGGTATACGTGAGATTCTGATCATCACTACGCCGCATGATGCACCATTGTTCGAGAAGCTTCTCGGCGACGGTTCGAGGTTGGGATGTGAGTTTCACTATGTGGTCCAAGAAGCTCCAGAAGGGTTGGCTCAGGCCTTCATTCTGGGCGCGGACTTTATCGGTGACGATAGTGTAGCCTTGATTCTAGGTGATAACATCTTCTACGGCTCCTCGATGTCGAATGTATTGCAGCAGAGTAAGGATCCAAAAGGAGGTGTGGTTTTCGCTTACCGCGTAAGTGATCCTGAGCGCTATGGTGTCGTTGAGTTTGATGCGCAAATGAAGGCGTTGTCGATCGAGGAGAAGCCGGATCAACCCAAGAGTGATTATGCGGTTCCCGGCTTGTACTTTTACGATAATAGAGTAGTAGATATCGCCAAAAACCTAGAGCCAAGTCCACGCGGTGAGCTAGAGATTACGGATGTAAACAAGAAATATCTCGAGTGGGGGGAACTAGAGGTAGGTGTTCTAGATCGCGGAACAGCATGGTTGGATACCGGTACTTTTGCGAGCCTTCAGCAAGCAGGCCAATTCGTTGAAGTCATCGAAGAACGCCAAGGTTTGAAGGTGGGCTGTATCGAGGAGATTGCTTTTGAACAAGGCTTCATTGATGCTGATCAGCTTAAACAAATTGCTCAGCCACTCGTTAAGAGCGGGTACGGAAAGTACCTACTTAAACTCCTGAAGTGACATGAATAACCTTTCGGCCCTCCAAGCGCTTTTTCAAAAAGAAATTGACCAACTCAACCTAGGCACAGCGCCTTCGAAATTGTACGACCCCATGCATTACATCATGGGACTTGGAGGAAAACGACTGCGCCCCATCCTCGCGTTGATGGGTGCGGGAATCTACGGCGACCCAAAAAAAGCGATGCCTCAAGCGATGGCTATCGAACTCTTTCACAACTTTTCGCTGATTCACGATGATATCATGGACGAAGCACCTCTTCGTCGCGGCCAAACTACAGTCCATAAAAAATGGGATCAGAATGTTGGTATTCTCTCAGGAGATGGCATGCTGGTCAAGGCCTACCAATACGTGGCCAATTGTGAACCGTCCCTACTGCCAGAAGTATTAGCTACTTTTTCACAAACCGCTTTAGAAGTTTGTGAAGGCCAACAAATGGACATGGACTTTGAAACCGTAGACCAGGTGGAGGCAGCCACATACATCCAAATGATTCAATACAAAACTTCAGTACTATTAGGCTGTTCCATGAAAGTGGGAGCTTTAGTAGGTGGAGCTTCGAAAGACGATGCCGCAGCACTCTATGATTTTGCCTTGTTGCTCGGTACTTCTTTTCAGATCAAAGATGATTACCTCGATGTATATGGCGACCCCGAGAAATTTGGGAAGCAGGTGGGTGGTGATATTCTAAGTAACAAGAAGACGTTGCTTTGGATTGAAGCACAACGCCGTGCGATAGAGCAAGGTGTTGATTTTGAAAAATACGCGAGTTTACCGGCCGATGAAGCCAAAGTTGCTGCATTCCAGGAACTCTACAAAGATCTTGGTGTCCACGTTTATGCTAAATCTCAGATAGATAGTTACTATAAGCAATCCCTCGAAGCGCTCGATAAAGTGGAGGTGGCTGACGAAAAGCTTCGCCCACTTCGTGAATTTGCACAGTGGCTGTATAGCAGAGAATCTTAAATTATTCTAACCCATCTTTTCGGGTTATTTTTGCCGGAGAAAATTCTTAGATCATGAATGTATTGGTTTTAGGCTCCGGTGGTCGTGAGCATGCTTTATCGAGTAAAATTGCACAAAGCCCAAAGTGTGACAACCTGTTCATTGCCCCAGGTAATGGTGGAACGGGCGCATTGGGAACGAATATAGAGTTGCCAATTACCGACGCCAAAGCGATCGGAGCATTCGTGAAGGAAAATCACATCGACATTGTCGTAGTCGGTCCTGAAGCACCTTTAGTAGAAGGTGTTCACGACGGTCTAAAGTCGGATTCAGAACTAGCAGACCTCATAGTCGTAGGACCCCGTCAAGCGGCAGCAGAGCTCGAGGGTTCTAAGGATTTTGCCAAAGCGTTCATGATGCGCCACAGCATCCCAACCGCGGCTTACCAAACCTTTACCAAAGATACCTTAGCAGAGGGACAGGCCTTTCTAGAGACCCTTGATGCACCGTATGTATTAAAAGCAGACGGCCTTGCAGCGGGTAAAGGAGTGCTGATCATTGAAGATCTAGATGAGGCGAAAGAAGAGCTCAAGAACATGCTTGTAGACGCCAAATTCGGTGATGCATCCTCGCGTGTGGTGATTGAAGAATTTCTTGCCGGCATCGAATTCAGTATTTTTGCATTAACAGATGGAAAGGGCGGATATGCCCTGCTTCCTGAGGCGAAAGATTACAAGCGTATTGGCGAAGGCGACACCGGTTTGAATACTGGTGGTATGGGTGCTATTAGCCCTGTACCGTTCTTTGACGAAGCCTTGCGCGAGCGCACTGTTCGTGAAATCATTGAGCCGACCATTTCAGGTTTAGTGAAAGATAATTTACCCTACCAAGGCTTTGTATTCTTCGGTTTGATAAACACCAGCAAGGGACCAAAAGTGATCGAATACAATGTGCGTATGGGTGATCCGGAAACAGAGGTGGTTATACCACGTTTGGAAACGGATATCATCGATTTATTCGTAGCAATGCACAACGGTACGCTTTCGGAGATCGACCTGCAAGTCAACCCACAAACGGCAGCCACGGTAATGGCCGTGAGCGGCGGTTATCCAGGATCCTATGCTAAAGGAAAAGTCATTGAAGGTTTAGATCTCGTTGGTGAGGAAACCTACGTATTCCACGCAGGGACGAAGCCGGGCGAGCAAATCACCACCTCAGGGGGGCGTGTTATGGCCTTTACTAGCTTTGGTGCAAACAAGGATGAAGCCCTTTCAAAGAGCTATGCATCACTTGCCAAAGTGTCTTTTGAAGGTATCAATTACCGCAAAGACATTGGTTTCGATTTATAACTGCTCTGTCCTACCGGCAAGTAGCATATCAGTCACAAAAAAAATCCCCGGCACTCCAAAGAGACCGGGGATTTTAATATGATAAATGCTCTTAAAATTTAGCGATTAAGCTTCGCCGTTGGCTTTGTGCTTTCTCATCTGGATGATCCAGTACACTAATCCACCCGCAATGACTAGCATGAACAAACGGTTTACAGAATCTCCAACCGTTGGAAGTATTTTAAATGTTGCCTGGAAAAAGTCACCAAGGCCTTCAAAGAAATTTCTTAACATAGCGCAAGCTTTTAAACTGCCGCTAAAATAATACAGAAAACTCAATGCTCCTTCGGAACTTTAGAAAGATTGATGCTTATTCCAGTGTTCGACTCGCACTTTTAGCGGTTTTGTCTGCTGTAGGCGTCCTTTTCACCGCCAATGAAACCTTGAGTTACTTTCTGTGGTTTGCTGCAGGTTATTTCACTTTTGGCTCACTGAGTTGGCTTTTATACAGCGAAAGATGGGCGTTCAAGGGTACCCAATTCCGTTTTGTGGTATTCGTACTCTTCGTTTTCCCATATGTAAGTGAGTTCACCGCTTATTCGCTCGTTGTTGGCGGAATGCTTCTTGAAACGAATTGGCAGTTTGCTGAAAATTTCCGTCGTCGCAGAAACCCCATCTGGGTGCTGCATATGGGTACCTTGAGTGCGCTGGGTTGGCTGCTATTCCCTGCAGGCGGGTACTACATCGGCGTAGGATCGTTGATCGCCTTATTGCTTCTGGGAGGCCTGAATATTCGAACGTTGCTACAAGCACTTGTGGCCTTCTTCATTCCGGTGAGCGTGCCTTTGTTTTTGTCTTCATCTGCGGATGCTACGTATTTTTCACCACCTGTGTTGCATCAAGTTCCACCTGAGTGGTGGATCCTGCCGGCATTGGTGTTTTTAGTGACTATTCATCAGTTCACCGTTTCCTACCGCAAGGCGAATAATCTGAATAAACTGCGTTCTTTGATTGCCTTCACTTGGATTGTCATAGGTGCCCTCCTAGCGCAATTCATCGGTGGTGAGGGAGGATTCGTGCTACTTATTCTAGGGCTAAGTTACCAAGGTGCGAATGCCTTGTATTATTTCAGAAGGCGTACTTTGGTAGAAATCATCTTCGCAATACTCTTGGCGTTTAGTCTCGTATATAGTTTCGGGTTGATAGAACTCTAGCTTTCAGCACATGGTCAAATCTCTTTTGGTAATTCGTTTCTCTGCTATCGGAGACATACTGCTCACAGCTCCTGTGCTACAGGCTTTGGCTGAGAAGGGGGTAGTGGTCGATGTATTGGTCAAGGAGCGTAACACTTCCGTGGCACTTATATTGCCTAGTGTTCGGGCGGTCTACTGCTGGGAAAAAGACCGTGCAAGACTGCAGAAATGTTCCAAAGAGTATTATGATGCGGTATTGGATTTGCAGGGTACACGGCAGTCGAAGTTGTTTGCCAAAGGCCTGGAGTTGCCGCGTGCCACATTCGATAAACCATACCTGCGTCGCTCCTTACTGCTGTGGACAAAGAGTCAGCGCTTTGCGTTGAGTCCAGTAGTACATCGCTACCAACGAGCGGCAGAAGAATTGGTGCCGGAAATAGCGCTCTCTCAGAACCCGTTTTTACAGCTCAATGACGTAAGCGCTGTTCCCCAAGCGCCTTATGTGCTTTTAGTGATTGGGGGCAGTCAGCGGGGTAAACGTCTTAGCGCAGAAGCTTGGATCCAAATTTTAGCCTCGTTGGACCGCTTTTCTATTCCCTGCGTACTTCTCGGTGGACCTGGGGATCATAGGCTGGCCGAAAAGTTGTGTGCAGCCTACCCCGATACTTTAGATGCCACACACACTTCGATCGAGCAGGCTCTAGCGGTAGTCTCTGGAGCAGATCTAGTGGTCAGTGGTGATACGGGCTTTATGCATGCAGCTGCATTACTAGGAAAGCCCTTAATAAGTTTTTGGGGAGCGACACATCCAAGTTTAGGGTTTGCACCTTGGCCCGCTCGGGAGAATCAGTATATGGTTTGCACAAAGAGTCGCCTCTCTCCCTTACACAAGCACGGAAAAGTCCCTTTCTGGGCCAGTAATCCTATGGATGCTGTCGATGTAAAAGAGATTATTACTGCTATTGAGCAGATTCTTCAGGGTAAAACAGCGCCTTGAGTTCGGTCGCCTCGTTCGGAGGCATTTTACCTGCAATAATCAAAGCCAATTGACGTCGACGTAGAGCCGCCGCATAGCGTTCTTGTTCAAGCTCAGATTCAGGCGTGATTTCAGGAATATTGATCGGGTTTCCGAGCTGATCCACAGCCACAAAAGTGAAAATCCCTTCGTTCGCTTTGATGCGTGAGCCGTTGGGACGTTGTTCCTCGAGAAAGACATCCGCAATCACTTCCATAGAGGAGCTAAATGCGCGTGTGACTTTGGCCTCGATGGTAACTATCGCACCGTGCGGAATGGGGTTTTTAAAACTCACATTGTTGATCGTTGAAGTCACAACTTGACGCTTACAGTGACGGTGAGCTGCGATTGCACAACAGCGGTCCATCCAAGACAAAAGCTGTCCCCCGAAGAGGTTGTTCATCTGGTTGGTATCGTTTGGCATGACAATTTCCGTCATTACCGTAAGGCTGTCCTTCGGAGTTTTAGTGGTACTCATGTAGTTGGTTAGATTGGAGCCGCAAAGGTAGCTCAGACTTTTAGTAGGCGAAGATCCAAGCGTGAGAATTTACTTCACTTTTGATTTTAACCAATTCAGCTTTCGCTGCATCACGCGTAGAGAAGTGGCCGATCCCCACTTTTTTCAAAGATCCTGGAAGAATACTGACCTGATAACCCTGCTGAGATAGTTCAGTGGAATAGCTTGTTGCGTTGGCTGATTCTTTGAACGAGCCTACCACTATGTAGTACCCCATTCCTTTAACAGGCTGCTGCACCACGGTGCTCGCTGGCGCTACTTCGTGCGTGGTTGTTTTCGTCGCCTCAGCCTCAATGCTTACAGGCGCAAGTTCATCTTGCTCTTCTTCTTGAGTAGTGATCTCCGTCGTAGTTGTGCTAGACATATTCCCCATCCAACCTGCCATTTCGGTCGGCAAGTCACTTTGGAAAATACCAAGTCCGAATAGTGCAGTTATCGCTGCAGCAACAGCAGCTTTTTGCCAAGCACGTAGTCCTTGCTCTCTTTGTTCGGTCACCAACTTCAAGCTGGCTGAAACCTTAGATTGAAGAGCGCTGGGTTCATTTACGGCGTGCATCATGAAGGAAGTGAGCCCAAAACTGTCGTCGTTAAACGTCGATTTTTCAGGTTTAAATCCTGCAGTGGCACTGAAAGATCCAATATTTGCGAGCATTAAGATCTGACCTTGGTCTAAAACCTGTTGCCATTCGTTGATTTTGCGCGCAATCCATTGCTCTGCCACTTCCATCGAAGCTCCCATACTGCGCATTACCGTAGGCAAAAGCGTATTCTCAGTACGTGCAATACTTGGATTGAATCCAATGTACTTCCCTGCAGGAAAAGCTGTACCGGTCACGCTGTCCCAACGGGCACTCTGAGATTTAAGGTAAAACGCCCCCCAGCCTGGCAGCTGTACACGTCCCTTTTCCTCGAGGCTTGCTATGATGAGTGATTCGATTTTCATGTGACTACAAAAATGCAAAAGATGTGGATAACTACATTTTATTAGGTGCACATATTGAGCTAATTTTTAATAACAACCTGTTAGCAACTCAGTATGAATACATTACTAGCGCTCCATTTTTATAAAGGAGCCATCAACAAAGAAAAAAAGCACTTCGTTTCCACTCATTTTGACGATTTAGTTGGTCTGGAAGCGAGTATTGACGCTTTTATTGCGCAAAATACGAACGGTTCATGGCTTTGG
>Ga0209961_1000302_pt1 | contig 17484 bp, 13 predicted proteins | sample SalPonA_B_H2O_MG_FD_185719 | JGI IMG/M metagenome (GOLD analysis project Ga0209961, IMG submission 185719) | Water microbial communities from South San Francisco under conditions of wetland restoration - Salt Pond MetaG R2A_B_H2O_MG (SPAdes)... | ecosystem: Environmental > Aquatic > Non-marine... | reverse complement strand
GGCCATGTCGCCACCCGCGGCATTTAAACGTACCTGTACGCTGGATAATTTCGGTCCCGAAATTCTCTATGATCATGATATTGCCACACTAACGATGTTTGAAATGTTGGAGGAGGCGGGGGTGCGATGCCTTCTGGGGGCGACAGCACTCGAGCCTGAAATGGCCCACAATACAATACAGTCGCTAACCTGCTGTGATCGTCGCGGTTTGTTTCGGGTGGTGCCGCGTATAGTGATCGACTGCTCTGGAGATGGCGATATCTCCGCCAAAGCGGGGGTACCCTTCCAGTTAGGCGATTCCTCCGGCAATATGATGGCAGTGACCATCTCGTTTCACATGTCGGGGGTGGATTGTGCAGCAGCGTTTGCTGATCCTGATCCCTATTTTGAAGCCTATGCGGCAAAGGGGATTGCCGAGGGACGTCTTCACCCTGATCTGGCTAAATTATATTTGATGGAGGGATTTCACCCTTCGACGGTTTTTTGTAACTCGGTGCATATTCGAGGTGTTAACGGCACCGACCCCCACGATGTTACACGGGCGACCCAAGAAGGTCGCCGGCGTTGTCACCAATTGGCGCAGTTCTTACGCAGCGACGTTCCCGGTTTTGAGAAGGCCTTCATGACAAATTTGTCGCCGACTACCGGCGTCCGTGAAACGCGCAAATTGCAAGGGGTATACCGCTTGACCGGGGGTGACCTAGCAAGGGGAACCAAGTTTGCTGATGGTATTGTCGCCTGCGATAACCCTGTGGATGATGTAATGCGGGCTGACAGTGATATGTCCCACGACGCGGCCTTACAACAGGGTGATTTTTATACCATTCCGTTTAGATGCTTGCTGCCGGAGCAGATCGAAAATTTAATGTTCGCTGGCCGTATATTGTCGGCAGACCCGGTGGCTTTTGCCTCGGTAAGAGGTATGCCTCAGTGTATGGCGATGGGCCAAGCCGCGGGTATCGCGGCTTCGCTTTGTATCGCTGCCAATATGCCTGTGCAGCAGGTCCCGTTTGAAAAACTCGTCGCCATCCTGAGTGCTCAGGGAGTGAACCGTTTAGCTCAGTCAGCTGACAAGCGTATTGCGGCGCTAGCGCATTAGAGACGGCTTAACTTTTTGATATCGATGTTTAGTTTCGAAATCTCTCGGCTAGGCGACGTCTTGAATAGCTTTTTGCTGTGCCTTTGCTTTGCGGCGGTAGGCATGAAGCAGTGGTTCGGTATAACCGCTAGGCTGGCATTCACCTTCAAAAATTAATGCACAGGCGGCCTCAAAGGCGATACTTTGTTCTGGGTTGGTGGCCATCGGTTGATAAAGTGGGTCGTGGGTATTCTGAGTATCTACAATGGCCGCCATGCGGTGCATGGTATCTAACACTTGCTGCTTGCTGCACAATCCGTGGTGTAGCCAGTTGCATATATGCTGACTTGAAATTCTCAATGTCGCACGGTCCTCCATCAGTCCAATGTCATTGATATCGGGGACCTTCGAGCATCCCACTCCTTGGTCTATCCATCTAACAACATACCCCAAAATGCCTTGTGCATTGTTATCAAGCTCATTTTGTATGGTGTTGGCATCTAGTGAGCTTGGGTTTTGTAATAGCGGAATTTCTAGGATTTCGTCGACTGAAGCGCGCATTTTATGCTGCATACTTGCTTGTAGGCTGAATACGTCCACTTGATGATAGTGAAGGGCATGCAAGGTAGCGCCATTCGGCGATGGTACCCAGGCGGTATTAGCCCCTGATCTTGGATGAGCTATTTTTTGCTCCAGCATATCAGCCATTTCATCGGGCATAGCCCACATGCCCTTGCCAATTTGGGCCTTACCCATAAGTCCACATGCCAGGCCAGTATCAACGTTCCAATTTTCATAGGCATTGATCCACGTGGCTTTTTTCATATTAGCTTTGGGGAGCATGGGTCCAGCCAGCATACTGGTATGTATTTCATCTCCCGTGCGATCTAAGAATCCAGTGTTAATAAATACCACTCTCTCTTTGGCGGCATGGATGCATTGCTTTAGATTGACCGTAGTGCGCCTTTCTTCATCCATGATTCCCATTTTAATAGTATGGCGAGGTAGATCGAGTGCATCTTCTACGCGACTAAAAAGAGTGTCAGCAAAGGCAACTTCTTCCGGGCCATGCATTTTGGGTTTAACAATATAAATACTGCCGGTGCGACTGTTGTTATGAATACCTGTGCCGCGTAAGTCATGAAGTGCTGCCAAACAAGTCATCATGCAGTCCATGATACCTTCAGGGATTTCATTGCCCTCGCTATCAAGGATGGCGTCGTTAGTCATTAAATGGCCAACGTTACGGACAAAGAGAAGGCTTCGGCCATGGAGTGTTAGTTCGCTGCCATCTAGGGCTGTATAGCCTCGGTCGGCTGCTAGTCTGCGCGTTTGGACTTTGCCGCCTTTTTCGAAACTATCCTCGAGGTCGCCCTTCATAAGCCCTGTCCAGTTGGCATATACCTCGACCTTATCCTCTGCGTCAACGGCAGCGACAGAATCTTCGCAATCCATGATGGTTGTGACGGCCGCCTCTAATAAAAGGTCTTTGACCCCTGCTTTATCACTTTTACCAATGGGGTGTTCACGATCAATTTGTATTTCGATATGTAATCCGTTTTGGCAGAGTAATAGAGAGCTTGGTAGTAATTCGGTGCCACGATATCCACGAAGTTGTTGCGGGTTTTGAAGAGAGGTCGTCGTGCCATTTTCAAGCTCGGCATTCAGCGTGCTGGAGGAAATACTGTATTTCACAACGTGTGAATGACTGCCTTCTTTGAGTGGTGCAACGTTATCGAGATGTTGCTTCGCAAAGTCTATGACACGTTGGCCTCTTATCGAATTGTACGCGCCAACTCTTGTTGCGCCACCGTCTTCCGAAATGGCATTGGTACCATAGAGAGCATCGTAAAGACTCCCCCATCTAGCATTGGCGGCATTGAGTGCAAAGCGAGCGTTTTTAACGGGCACGACAAGTTGTGGGCCAGCTTGCTGAGTTATTTCGCTGTCTACATTGTTGGTGGTGATATTAAATTCTGGGATGTCGTCTGCCAAGTAGCCAATGGAGGTGAGGAATTCTTTATATTCCTTGGCGTCGTGTGGTTTGTGTTGGCGCTCACGATGGTAGGCATCGATTTGTGACTGAAGGGTTTCTCTTTTCTCCAAAAGCTTCTGGTTTACTGGGGTGAGCTCTTGCAATATTGCGGCTAAAGACTGCCAAAAATGCTCGCTAGAGATGCCCGTGCCTGGGGCAATTTTCTGCTCTACTAGTTGTTTAAGCGAGGTCGCAATTTGTAAGCCTGCTATGGATGTGCGTGAAGTCATGATGTCCTACCTTGCCATTAATAGATTTTGAATTAGTGTAGGTGCGGCATTTAAATACGGCTAATTTATCCTTTTAATGTATTCCATTCACTTTATTTATAGTGGTGGGTGTTTTGGTATTTCCTTAGTGAATGGCTAAAATAAAATATATAAATTTAGTTTATTTTAATCTTGGGTCTACTATTTAGTCATGAAAGCAGCGCACGATACCAATGGCGTTGCAACTTAAAGGAAACGGTCAATAACGGCGAGGATATCACCATGACATATCAACAAGAAATTCAAAATGCTGCGCAAATAATTAGTCAGAATGGCAGCCCTTGGCAGTCGATTGATGCAGAATCTGTCGCTCGTATGCGTATGCAAAATCGCTTTCAAACTGGTTTGGAAGTTGCTCAGTATACGGCTGATATCATGCGTGCTGATATGGATGCCTATGATGCTGATTCTTCGCAGTACACTCAATCACTTGGCTGTTGGCACGGTTTTATTGGTCAACAAAAAATGATTGCTATCAAAAAGCACTTCAACGGTGAGACTCGTCAAAAATATCTTTATTTGTCAGGCTGGATGGTTGCAGCCTTACGCAGTGAATTTGGACCTTTACCCGATCAGTCGATGCACGAAAAAACCTCTGTGGCGGCATTGATTGAGGAGTTGTACACTTTTCTTCGCCAAGCGGATGCACGTGAGTTAGGCGGTATGTTCCGCGCTCTTGATGCGGCGCGTGAAGCGGGTGACGAAGTGAAAGAAAAATCGATTATTAACCAAATTGATAACTTCCAAACCCATGTTGTGCCCATTATTGCTGATATTGATGCTGGCTTTGGTAACGCTGAAGCGACCTATCTTTTGGCTAAAAAAATGATTGAAGCTGGCGCGTGCTGTATTCAGATTGAAAACCAAGTGTCCGATGAAAAACAATGTGGCCACCAAGACGGTAAAGTAACAGTTCCCCACGAAGATTTTCTGGCTAAAATTCGCGCTGTTCGCTATGCCTTTTTAGAGTTAGGTATTGATAACGGCGTTATCGTGGCAAGAACAGATTCTTTGGGTGCCGGTCTGACCAAGCAAATAGCTGTGACCAATCAGCCTGGTGATTTGGGTGATCAGTACAACAGTTTCCTCGATTGTGAAGAAGTGTCTCCCGGTGATTTGAAAAATGGGGATGTCATTATCAATCGCGAAGGTAAGTTATTGCGTCCCAAGCGTCTTCCTTCGAATCTCTTCCAATTCCGTCAGGGTACTGGTGAAGATCGCTGCGTATTGGATTCTATTACCTCTTTGCAGAATGGCGCTGACCTTCTCTGGATTGAGACAGAGAAACCTCACATTGGCCAGATTGCAGGGATGGTGAATCGTATTCGTGAAGTCATTCCCAATGCTAAATTGGTGTATAACAACAGCCCTTCATTCAACTGGACATTGAACTTCCGTCAGCAGGTGTTTGATGCCTGGCAGGAGCAGGGTAAGGATGTTTCAGCCTATGACCGTGATGCGTTAATGAGTGTTGATTATGATGCGACTGAATTGGCTCAAGAAGCGGATCAACGTATTAGAACATTCCAGGCGGATTCAGCACGTGAGGCGGGAATTTTCCACCATTTGATCACGTTGCCAACATATCACACCGCGGCGTTGTCTACCGATAACTTGGCCAAAGCTTACTTTGGTGAGGAAGGCATGTTGGGTTATGTTGAAGGAGTTCAGCGTAAAGAGATCAGACAAGGTATTGCCTGTGTTAAGCACCAAAATATGGCTGGCTCGGATTTGGGCGATGACCACAAAGAATATTTTGCTGGCGAGGCGGCGCTTAAAGCCGCGGGCAAAGACAATACTATGAATCAGTTTGGCTAAATCTATACAGGGGGCCTAGCCCCCTTTTTTTTGCTCAAATAAGTAAACTTAACTGCCACATGGCAGTTTTTTTGTTTCTCAAAGCGGTGTTGAGGTATTGGCCATGTTACCGAAGTTCAATTTTGTGAGCTTGTTCACAAAATCATGTCGACCATTGCGCTATGGTTAACCCAACTTCGATTGACAATATTTAGGAGTTTTCAATGCAAGGACGCACTGTCCAAGTGTCCACAGAACGTCAGCCAATCATTCATAAAGATGTCTTTAGTTGCCGTAGAAAAAATGTGGATGCTGATTTTCGGATGTGAGCGTTGCAGTAGCCATAAGGCTTTTACCACTCAGTTTGAATGGAATTTACGAGTTAATTTTGTTGAACGTACCTAGCCAGGTTCATTGTTGCAGCAAAGGATGTGCAGCAGACCATTTTAAGCCCGCTCTTGCGGGCTTTTTTTCATCTATTGGGGCCCAAGCTGGTTGATGGGTGTTTGCCAAAAAGCTGAGTAAACCCTTGAACCATTAATGTAATAGACTGTGTCATTGTGCAGCACAGCTCTATTGCGAGAGGAGGGATAAGCGCCTGGTTCAAGGTTGTTAACCTCCAAGAATCCAGGTGACTGAATATACACATTGCTAGGACTGTTCTTACTGATAATTTCAAATAGATGTAGCTGTTGTCGTGTCACTTGGTTTAATTCGTCCCAGCCACTGACAGGGACCGTGAAACGATCGTTCTCAGGACCTACTAAATAGGTGAAGGCGTGTCTGTTGTATTCGGCCTCACTGTATGGCCAGTTAAAATCTTCTCCAACAATGACTTCCTGTTTTAAGCTTGGATTGGTGATATCGCTGACATCAAAAAGTGCTAGTTTGACCTTTCTGTCTGCGCTTTGCCCAAGGCCAAGTAGTAGCGCCTCATTAACAGGGTGTAAAAAGTTTGAAAAGCCAGGGATATCAAGGCTACCTGCAATATAAGGGTCTTTGGCATCACTTAGATCGATAACATACAGTGGATCAATACGTTCAAATGTCACTAAATACGCTCTATTTCCCAAGAATCTCACCCCATAGAGGTCTTCGTTGGGCTTGCCTATTTTTTCGGGTCGTCGATCGTTGGGTAATTCCGCCAACGTAGGCAGTGTTTTGTCATTTGCCTGTGCATTTAACGTGTAAAGCCTATGTTCTAATCGGTCTTCAGGGTTATCTACCCATTCGCTTGTCACCAGCCTTAACACGTCGCCGTAGCGGCTTATTCTGAAGTCTTGATTGCCGTTTAAATATAGCCTGCCCTCTAATTTTGCCGACCCTTCGTAGTGTTGGCTGTCAGTCAGTGAAAACTGATGGACAAACACACCGCTGTCGTTTTCGTCCCCGTAATAGTTTTGGGTAAGCACTACATCGCCTTCGTTGATGTAAATGCCGTCGCTGTAACCCATAAAGCAAAAGCTATCAGTGATTTCGCCGCTGCTAGGCTCTATGGTTGTGATGGTGGTTATCGTGGGGAAATAGCTAAATTCACGATACTCGTTACTATTGGGGTTGTTGAAGTAGCATTGATTGAGGTTAGGGCCAGTGACTGTACTGCCATTGCGTTGAATGCTAGGTAGTAGGTCGATGCTACTTAAGTTGCTCAATAGGCTCTCGTTGGCGGCTTTATCTTGATCGTTGCGAGGGTAGTAAATATATCCATCAATCGCAGGGCTGTGGCGGGTAATGAGGTGAATGCCTGAGCTTGTTCGACGGGTATTCACCAGGCTACCTTCCACGCCAATACTGGCCACCAAATCTGGGGTTTGGATGCTTGTTGTGTCGTAAATATCCAGTTGAGTAAATTGCTCGGTCCAGGGTTCAATGCGTGTGAAATTGTCGCCATAGGTGCCCCACCAAGCCGATGTGGCTATGGTGCTAAGCCTGTTGTCGTGATGGTATAGCCCCTCGATATTCAAGTTTTCAGGGATGGCTAATGTTGCCACCTCGTAGGCGCTAGCATTGTCAGGGTCGGTGGCTACAATTCTTATGTCGCGGTTTTTTTCTATCGGTGGAGCTATGGACAGATCGGAGGTCGCTGTGAGACCGTCGTTAGCAACAAAACAGCAGCCACTCTGACCGGCAGGAGCAATAAATAGATATTCACCATCGTATTTCACCACGTCATGTTCATCGACATTGACTTCTTGGGTATAAGTGGTTGTGAAACCAGCGGATGCTGCTGAGCTATCGGCAGCCATGGCGACTTCCATGCGCAGAGTTACTGCCTGTCCGGCATTGTTTAGCGCATGTCGGTAGGCGTCAATAAACTGATCGGCTGAATTGGTGCTGGTCAAAATCGCTCTATCTACGGGGGGTGGAGTGAGATCAGGGGTTGGAGGTGAAGCTGGGGAATTACCGCCACCGCCGCATGCGATCAGGACGAAGCTTATCGTGCTTACTATAAAAAATCGTTGCATGTTTATCTCTCCAATCATTAATAGTCTTATATTAGCGCAAAATCAATGCTTTTCCGTGGCCTGTTTGACGTTACAATAGGTGGAAAGGAGATTTTTATGCAAATTTGGACCCCAGAAAGCTGGCGATTAAAACTCGCCGCTCAGCAACCCGTCTACTCTGAACAAGAGCCGTTAGTAAAGGTTGAGCAGGCGCTTAGAGCGATGCCACCGCTGGTCTCTATCGGTGAAATTGATTCTCTTCGCAGCCAATTGAGGATGGCGTGTAAAGGAGAGGCCTTTTTGCTCCAAGGTGGAGATTGCGCTGAGTCTTTTAGCCAGTTCAATGCCAATGGTATTCGCGATCTTTACAAGGTTCTGATGCAAATGGCCGTGGTGTTGTCATATGCGGGTTCAGTGCCGGTAATCAAAGTCGGCAGGTTGGCTGGACAATTTGCTAAACCGCGCTCTTCTGATTTAGAGGTTCGAGAGGGTGTGAGTCTTCCATCTTATCGTGGCGATATTATCAATGATATCGCCTTTAATGAGTCAGCTCGCCGGCCTGATCCACAGCGCATGCTGCAGGCCTATCATCAATCAACAGCCACGATGAATTTGGTGCGTGCCTTCTCCCACGGTGGAATGGCTGACTTACAAAAAGTTAGCGAGTGGAATCTTGATTTTGCCTCTGATAGTGCGGTAAATGATCGCTACCAAAATATGGCGCAAGAAATTTTGCGTGCCTTGCGTTTTATGCAGGTCTGTGGCGTTAATGGAAGTAATACTCCCTCTTTACACGAAACTCATCTATATACTTCGCATGAGGCATTACTGCTCAATTATGAGCAGGCATTGCTTCAAGTTTCTGATGACGGTCGCCACTATTGTGGCTCGGCTCACATGCTTTGGATTGGCGAGCGAACGCGCCAATTGGACGGTGCACACGTTGAGTTTTTGCGTGGCGTTGCCAATCCAGTCGGGGTCAAAATTAGTGATAAGATCAGTCCTGATGAGTTGTTAAAGTTAATAGCAGCGTTAAACCCTGACAATGAAGCTGGTCGACTGACCTTGATTAGTCGTATGGGTGCAGAAAGGGTTGAGCAAGGTTTGCCTGGTCTCGTAGAGGCAGTGAGCTGTGAGGGACTAGAGGTCGTTTGGTCTTGTGATCCAATGCACGGCAACACAAAAACCGCTACAAATGGTATGAAAACCCGGTCTTTTGAGGCGGTCTGTAGCGAGGTGCTGGCATTTTTCAATATTCTTCATGGCCAGGGTGCCGTCCCCGGCGGCGTGCACCTTGAAATGACGGGTGCGCACGTCACTGAATGTGTAGGCGGTGCTTATCATGTCAGTGAAGACGATTTAGCCCAGTGCTATACCACCCAGTGTGATCCGCGTTTAAATGCTCAGCAGGTTCTCGAGCTGGCATTTGCTCTGGCTTCGGAAATACACCGCTAGGCTTCTTCGACTAGCCATCGTAAGCGCTGCTGGGCCCCTTCGTCTGCTTCTAGGGTATTGGCTAACCAGGGGAGGAGCTCGGCGAGTTGCTCAAAAAGCTTCCATGGTGGATTTACGATAATCATGCCCGAAGCAGTCATGCCATACCCCTCGCTATCAGGATGTATGGCCAACTCGACTTGCAGGGTGGGGCGTATGACCAGGCGTTTAATTTTTTTCTCTATGTCGTTTATTTGTTGTCGGTCAACGACCGGATACCATAGGGCATAGATACCATTTTCCCAGCGCTTTAAGCCATCTTCGAGAGATGTCAGAAGCTTGCGATATTCGTCTTTTAGTTCGTAGGAGGGGTCCATCACCACTAGGCCTCGGCGAGGTGAGGGTGGCAAGCGTTCTCTAAAGAAATGGTAGCCATCTATGCTGTCAACATGAGCGCGAGTATCGCGTTTGAATTCTCTTTTCAATAGTGGCGAGTCGCTCGGGTGGATTTCATTCAGTGAGAGTTTGTCTTGTTCGCGACTTAATGCTTTGGCAAATAGAGGACTTCCTGGATAAAACCTGAGTCCGCCGCCATTGTATTGCCGGACTACCTTCATGAAGCTACTGAGCTCTTTAGGAAGATCGCTGGCGCGCCATAATTTTGCTATTCCAGTTTCAAATTCCCCTGTGGTTTTAGCATGCTCTGAGGCTAAGGAATAGCAGCCTGCACCGGCATGTGTGTCACCATAGAAATAAGGTTTCTCTTTTTGGTTAAGAGATTCAAGGATCAGGCAAATGGTGGCGTGCTTGATAATATCGGCGTGATTGCCGGCGTGAAAACTATGGCGGTATGACAGCATGCAGAAAATCTCTCGTTAAGGCGGTCAAATTATGCGGTTAGTCGGCGAGAGCGTCTAGCGATTTCTATAATATGCCCTGCTACACTGATATTGTCTGATAGGTTTGAAGCAAGCATCTATCTCATTAATATTGGCGTAATATCTATGTTGTAACATGTTTCTTTTTGTTATGCTGAGTAGTCATATATATTGAATTTTAATAATTATTTGCCTGATTTGATTCAGGTCGTGATGCCTTAATGAAGAATGGATTTTCGCTCGACGCCGATACCCTGCGTCCATTGATGTTTTTGACCCATACTCGCAGTCGTGGCGTGTTAACTGGCGCTATTATCTTGGCGATAGTTTATGTCATCGCCAAGACGAGCTGGTCGCTTTTACCTCTAAATGTTGCATTACCTAGCAAAATGCCATCTCAAGTAGCTTCATCGGGCAATGATACTCCCGCTAAGAGTGTGGATTTGTCAGCCATAACTCAGGTCAATTGGTTTGGAGCCGCCACACAAGGCACTCAGAATCCTTCTGAGTCTGCCAATCAGCCGTCTTTATCGTTGGCAGAGGCTGAAGCGGTTGAGTCTAACTTGCGTATCAATCTTTTGGGGGTGATCCTCGCTGAGGATGAGCGGCTATCGAGGATCATCATTGATCAACAAGGTAAGCATCAACAATTTGCCGTTGGTGAGTCGTTGCCCGCTGGACGCAATGTCAAGTTGCTCAAGGTTTTATCCGATCGCGTCATTATCGATAATGGCGGTCGCTATGAGTACATTGCCTTGTATGAATCTGATCAGCAAAAGCTTGGACAGGTTGCTGCTCAGCCCCAACCCGTTGTAGCTAATTTACAAGAAGCTGATATACCTGAAGACACTTACATTGATCATAGTAATGATGCAGAAGTTAGCGCCATGTTGGTGGAAGTGAAGCAAAAAGTATTAAGTGACCCCGCATCATTGATGCAGTTGGTTACTATCGGTGCACATTACCAAGATGGCGAATTGGTCGGCTACACTTTAGCGCCGGGATCAATGGGTAAAGAGTTTAATCAATTAGGCTTGCAAACCGGTGATATCTTGGTCGCCGTTAATGGTATGCCACTCAATACGCCCCAGGCTATGCCACAAGTTATGGCGGCGATGCAGAGCGGTATGGTGGATTTAGAACTGCTGCGCAATGGTGGTTCGGTAAATATTAGCGTGTCGATGGACACGCCCTAATTAAAGGGACAGCGTTAGATGTCACTCAAAAGTAAAGCACGTCGTGCTATAGGCGCAGGTTTAATTTTTGCTCTTTCAGCAGGGGCTGCGGCGCAAAATTGGACAGTGAATTTTAAAGATGCTGATATCAACGAGGTGATTAAGTTCGTCGCTGATGCGCGCGACCTTGTTGTGGTGGTCGATCCTAAAGTTAAAGGCAAAGTCCGTGTTGTCTCTTCTAAAACGCTCAACGACGACGAACTCTATAACCTATTTTTGACAGTGTTGGAAATCAATGGTTATAGCGCTATCGACAGTAAAGGTATTCTGCATATTGTTCCAAGCAAGGATGCTCGCACGGCACCTTCAGAAGTCAATCCTCCCAAACCATACAATGCCCAATTTATCACCGAAGTGATTCAATTGAAGAATATTGATGCGGCCAAACTCATTCCTATTCTTCGCCCCTTGGTGCCTCAGCAATCTCACATGGCAGCCTATGCCAATAGCAATGCGATCATTCTTTCCGACACCGCGGCGAATATTGAGCGGATGAGAAACCTGATTGAAAAAGTTGATAACAACGCTATAGAAAAGACAGAAATTATTACTCTGCAATTTGCTTCAGCGGAAGATGTCGTTTCTTTAATTTCTAACTTAGATAAGCAAGAAAAAGCTGACCGAGGCGCTGCTATGTCACCCGCAATGTTGGTGGCGGATACCCGTACTAACAGCGTCGTTGTGTTAGGTGATGAAATGGCGCGCGAAAGAGTGAAGTTTTTAATCTCTCATTTAGATGAGCCCAATCGTCAAAACAGTAATTCACGCGTCCTATACCTAGAGTATGCCAAGGCGGTAGATATCGCGGCTGTGCTTAACAAGGTAGTCCAAAACCTGAGTGCCGTGACCGCTGACAAAACCAATAAGAAAACCGCGGCGGTCGAAGCGGACGAAACGACCAATGCCCTGATTATTACCGCGGATAAAAATTTAATGGGTGAATTGGTGGCTTTGGTTAAAAGTCTCGATATTCGCCGGGCACAGGTACTTGTGGAGGCGATCATTGTCGAACTGCAAGACGTGGGTGGTCGCGAACTTGGTGTTCAGTGGTTATTCCAAAACGAAAACCGCGGTTTTGGTAGTTCGGTGAATAGCGTGGGCAGTAATAATGCATTGTTAGGGAGTGTGGCTGGCGCTGCGTTGGGCGATAGTACCGATGCTGATGGCAATGCTGTAAATAATACTCTCAACTTGGCGGCGGCCCTGGCTGGTGCACCTGGCCAGGTATTTGGAATCGGTAAGTTGCAAGATCCCGGTACTGACTTTGCGCTGTTGCTGAATGCTTTGTCGACAGACACTGAGGCTAACATTCTTTCCACGCCCAGTTTGCTGACGTTGGATAACAATGAGGCCTCAATCACCGTGGGTCAAGAGGTGCCGTTTGTCACTGGGCAATATACATCGACCGGAAATACCACTAACCCCACCAGTCCTTTTCAGACTATTGAACGCCAAGATGTGGGTATCACCCTAAAAGTCACTCCCCACATCAATGAAGGCGACTCTTTGATCCTTGAGCTAGAACAAGAAGTGTCTAGCTTAACGGGGGCTTCATCGAGTGACTTGATTACTAACCAGCGCAAGATCAGTACTTCGGTGATGGCTCAGGACGGCGAAACAATCGTGTTGGGTGGTTTGGTGAAAGACGATGTCCAAGAGTCAGTACAAAAGGTACCTTTGTTGGGCGATATTCCCGTGTTGGGTAGATTGTTCCGCAGCAATAACACCAAAATTACTAAGACTAACTTATTGGTATTTATTCGTCCCACAATTATCAGAAGTGCAGACCGTCTTCGCGGGGCTACCGCTGAAAAATACGGCTATATCAGAGAGTTGCAGTTAGAGGAGCGTGAACAAGGTGTCAATTTTGCCGATGATAACTCTCTCCCGGTATTGCCCGAATGGCAGCAACAGCTCGAGACATTGCGCCAGCAAAACTCTGAGGCCGATCAGCAATGAGCGAACTGATGGAACGTGACGTCATTGATGAGGCTCAGACGATTGAGTCGCAGGGAATTGATCGTCTACCTTTTAGTTTTGCGCGCGATAAGAAGGTGCTTTTGATGCGTCTGCACGGCGAGCCGGTTTTGCAGTATGTTGCACCGTTAAAGCTCGATGTGTTGGCCGAAGTGCAACGTGCCTCGGGCTATAGTTTGCAGCTGCAAGAAATGCCTCAAGCGAGTTTTGAGCAGGCACTTCGGGCGGCCTACCAAACGGCAGATAATGAGGCGGCCAGAGCCGCTGAAGATTTGGGTGCTGATATTGATTTGTCTCGCCTAGTCAATGAAATTCCAGAATCAAGCGAATTGATGGATGGGGATGATGACGCCCCTATCATTCGTTTAATTAATGCTATTTTATCGCAGGCGGTAAGAGAGAACGCCTCGGATATTCACGTTGAGACTTTTGAAGACAATCTTATTGTTCGCTACCGAGTGGATGGTGTGCTGCGAGAGGTGTTAACACCAAAACGTCAGCTTGCGCCGCTAATAGTATCTCGCCTAAAAGTCATGGCTAAACTCGATATCGCTGAAAAACGTGTGCCGCAAGATGGTCGTATTTCAGTGAAATTGGCCGGCCATGCCGTAGATATTCGATTGTCTACCATGCCTTCTGCCCACGGCGAACGAATCGTACTGCGCTTGTTGGATAAGCAGGCAGGTCAGCTGAGTCTTGAACAGCTCAATATGGGTGAGCAGGCAGTACTCAATTACGATCGCTGTTTAAATGCACCGCACGGTATTGTGTTGGTGACCGGGCCCACTGGTTCAGGTAAGACCACGACCCTCTATGCGGGCTTAACGCATATTAATCAAAGTTCTCGCAATATTTTGACCATCGAGGATCCCATAGAGTATATGTTGCGAGGGATTGGGCAAACCCAAGTGAATACTAAGGTCGATATGACTTTTGCACGCGGCTTGAGAGCTATTCTTCGACAAGACCCTGACGTAGTGATGGTGGGAGAAATTCGTGATGCTGAAACCGCGCAAATAGCCGTGCAGGCGTCGTTAACCGGTCACTTGGTGCTTTCAACGCTTCACACCAATACGGCGATTGGCGCAGTAACTCGCTTGCAAGATATGGGTATTGAGCCGTTCTTATTGTCTTCTAGCGTACTGGGTTTATTGGCGCAGAGATTGGTGCGGTTGCTTTGCAAGGAGTGCCGTGTGCCATACCAGGCAAGCGATGCTGAATTGACTCGTTTAAAATTGCCCGCAGGCTCTGCGGTGACGCTACATCGTCCCGGTGAGTGCCGCCACTGCAATCATACCGGCTACCGAGGTAGAACCGGGATATATGAATTAGTGATGGTCGACGAAACGATGCGTCATCTGATCCATGAGCAGGCAAGCGAACAGGCGATGGAGGCACATGCTCGCAAGCAATCACCAAGTCTGTTTGAAGACGGTTGCCAGCGGGTTATTAACGGCGATACTAGCTTAGAGGAGCTGCTGCGGGTTACCGCGGTAGCCTAGATCATGGCAGCTTTTAGTTATCAAGCACTCGAGGCGAGCGGCAAGCGCGTAAAAGGCGTGCAAGAGGGCGACTCTGAACGGCAGGTGCGGGCGAAACTTCGCGAAAGAGGCTTAAAACCGATCGAAGTCAAATCGGTGAGTCAGCGGCATGGGCAAAGCAAGAATAGCCCGGTTGAAGTATCTAGGCTCAAATTAAGCCTCGCAGATTTAACGCTGCTTAGCCGCCAATTGTCGACGCTAGTTCAATCCAATTTACCCTTGGCTGATGCCTTGCAAGCCGTCGCTCAGCAGAGTCAAAAAGCTAAGGTCCAGTCGATGGTCTTGCAGGTGCGCTCTCGTGTGCTAGAGGGCCACACTCTAGCCTATGCGTTGGCGGAATTCCCCAAAGTGTTTGATCATCTGTTCCGGTCTATGGTGTCTGCTGGAGAGCATGCAGGCTTTCTGGGTATTGTGTTGGAGCGCCTTGCTGATTATATAGAAACCGCCCAGGCCACCAGAAATAAAATTCGCATGGCGATGCTTTATCCGGTGATGTTAGTGATTGTTGCCACTGCGGTCATCGCTGGATTGATGACCTATGTCGTACCAGAGTTGGTGCGAATTTTTACCTCCGCTCAGGCAGATCTGCCAGCATTAACTAAAGGCTTGATCGCCACTTCTGACTATATGGCCGACTATGGTCTTTATACGCTTATTGGCGTGTTGGCTTCGCTCTATGGATTTAGGCGGCTCATCAGTGCCCCTGGGCGGCGCAAAACATGGCATCGTTTTTTATTGGCGACCCCTGGAATTAGAGGATTTTTACGCGGCGCTGAAACAGCGCGGTTTGCCTCTACCTTGAGTATATTGATCGCCAGTGGCGTGCCACTATTAGAAGCCCTGCGTATTGCAGCCAATGTCATGGATAATTTGGTGCTGCAGGAAGCTGCACTTGGCATTGCTGATGCCGTTAAAGAAGGTTCAAGCTTGAGTTCATCGATGCAGCATAGCGGTCAGTTTCCCCCCATGATGGTTCACATGATTGCCAGTGGTGAAGCTAGTGGTGAATTAGAAACGATGCTGCAACGCAGCGCGGGTAACCAAGAGCGAGAATTAGATATGGCGTTAGGTACATTAATGGGAGTCCTTGAACCGCTGATGGTTATTGTGATGGGCGGTATTGTGCTTACCATTGTGTTGGCCGTATTAATGCCTATTTTTGATATGAATTCCCTTGTGAAATAGAGAGAGACCCATGAAAAAAAGTGTTACACGTATCCGCCACCACCGTGGATTTAGTTTGATTGAGATATTGGTGGTGATGGTCATTATCGGTATTTTGGTGAGCTTAGTGGCACCATCAGTACTCAATCGTGTCGATGATGCTCGCTTGCAGAAGGTCGAATCTGATTTTAAAGCTATTGAGAGTGCTTTGAGTATTTATCATCTCGATAACTTCACTTATCCCAGTACCGATCAGGGTCTGCAGGCGCTAGTGTCACAGCCCGATGGTCAGCCTGAGGCGCGCAACTGGAAAAAAGGCGGCTATTTAAAAGAAATGCCTGTCGATCCATGGGGAAGAGACTATCTCTACCTCAGCCCCGGAGAAGGCGGTAGAGACTTTGATCTATACACGTTAGGCGCCGATGGCGTTAGCGGTGGTGATGATCAGAATGCCGATATGTTTAGCGGCGAAAACCCCAACCAGTAATTGATGGATATGCGCCAGCGTGGCTTCACTCTCATCGAGCTACTTGTCACTTTGGTCATTGTTGCCATTGGCGTTAGCTTGGTGGGTTTAAATGTGGCTGGCAGTAATCGCGCCTTAAAAATTGAGAACGCCGTTGAAGGTTTCTACAAGCGCTTAGTATTGGCACAAGAAGAAGCAGTATTGATGAATCGTCAAATGGGTTTTCGACTTCAAGAAGAGCCCACTGGCGCTATCAGTGTGCAATGGTTAGCCCAACAGTTTGATGATGCAGGGCGCTGGTATTGGGGTGGCCTTGAGGGAGAGGTATTTAGTCCCAGTAGCGAGCTTTTATTCAGTGGTTTGGTGCTAGAAGTTGAAGGGGTTGATGCTGACCTAATTGAAGACCCAGAACCGCGCAACCCAGAAATTTTTGATGGTAGTAGTCCAAATCTTGCGCGTGGCGTACTTCCCCAGGTATTTATCCTCGCCAGTGGCGAGGTGACTCCATTTAAATGGATGCTGCTTCCTGAAGATTCCTTTGATGACACCGAAGGCCATCGTATTGAAGCCAATGTTATCGGTCAGATGCGCTGGTTAAAGCCAGGTGATGATGGGCGTCAGTGGGATGATTAGGCAGCGTGGTTTTACCCTCATTGAGGTCATGGTGGCACTGGCAGTGTTAGCGCTGGCTCTACCGGCCATGATAGGAGCTATGATTGCGACTACCGATGGTACTTCACGTATGCGCGATAAAGCCATTGCGCAATGGGTGGCGTCTAATCAAATTACCGAGATGCGACTTCGCGCCCAGCTAAAAGGTGAAATGCCGCGCGATGGCAGTCGTGGTGAAATAGAAATGGCCAATCAACGTTGGTACTGGGTGTTAAAAAGTGAAAATACTGAAGTACCGGGCCTGCTTCGTTGGCAAGTGAGGGTATCTGATGAGCCACTGCAAAGCACCGAAGATATTGCCATTGCGAATCTGAATAGTTTTGTCGCGGTGTTGAAGTGAGTCAGCGTGGTTTTACTTTAATTGAGGTTTTGGTCGCATTATTTATCAGCGCGATAGTGTCTGTTATGGCCTATGGCGGTTTAGCAAGTGCACTCAGTCAACGTGAATCGGTTCAGCAGAATGGCGAGCGTACCAAAGATATGCTGCAGTTTTG
>Ga0209961_1000296_pt1 | contig 17721 bp, 11 predicted proteins | sample SalPonA_B_H2O_MG_FD_185719 | JGI IMG/M metagenome (GOLD analysis project Ga0209961, IMG submission 185719) | Water microbial communities from South San Francisco under conditions of wetland restoration - Salt Pond MetaG R2A_B_H2O_MG (SPAdes)... | ecosystem: Environmental > Aquatic > Non-marine... | reverse complement strand
TCAGTTGCTGCGATCTCGCAAAAGGGACAATCAAAAATCACTTACGAATCGCTCCTGTAGATGAACACTTCTGCCTTATAAGCGGCAGACCCAATGGAAGTAATAATTAATGGATTCTCTCTAACCTAAATTATCGTGAACTCCTGCTCGAACGTAAGAGATCACCACACTCCCAACCTAAGAAACAACTTCCATTAACTTAGAGTAGCTGTTAACGACGTCATATCTAATGTTTTCCTGTTTGGCGTCCATGTTAATCCGGTCAAAGAATTTTCGAGCGCATTCAATCTTACGTTCTTCAATGCCCCGCAACTCGAGTGTAGACATTGTCCCCTTTGTTTCAGCAACAAAGTAAACATGCTTTACACTCCCTTCTCTGAACGAAATTGCCCAATCTGGGTTGTAGTCACCCACAGGTGTTGGAATAAGGAATCCTCTCGGCAACTTAGCGTAGACCACGACCTCTTTACTGGTGTCTAGTTCAGTCACGAAATCGCGTTCAACGCCTTGAGAATCAACCATAACGTAATCGTAGATATGTTTGCTCATACCCTCGACCGCTTTCGACATGTCAGTAATCTTTTGCTCGACCGTAAATATATCGACATCATAGGTTTCGCTAGTGGGATCATAGGATAATCGCTCAATAATTGCAGATGCCTTTTGCTCTTTGATTAAACGAGACGCTTCAGCTAAGAAGTGCTCAGGATTTTGACTAAATTGATCAAAAACTGAGGGATCAATGGCTTTTAGAATTTCGGCAATTGTTTTGCGAGTTAAGACACAACTTTCAGCAAGCTTACCCACTAGGTCATAACGGACTGTTGAGGCCACACTGGCTGCATACGTTAAAGTTTCTGTTTCACGAACAGCAAAGCTCTTTCCGCTTTGAAGCTGATCAGCTGAAACTTGCGTAACCTGAACACCATCTTGGATGGTGTACTGCAACGGCGTCACTCGCAATTCTTTATCGAGAACACGAATACAATTTTCTACCAACTCTCTCGAGTCAAAATTAACTTTGTAGACAGCCCTCTGGTTGATTCGCTGCCAAAGTGCCTGGAACTCTTTTTTGTCGAAATTGGCATTCAGCGGATTAACCTTAGGTTTGCGATCATCATCCACACTCGGTAGTTGTACGTCGCTATATACCCCCTCGATTAGGGACAATATTTGTTCTCGATAAGGCTCCAACTCTGGGGGCATTGGGGCCAATTTGTCGTTGGCCTTAGCCTCGTGGAAGGTCGACGAAATAGAATCGTCCGCATCATTTGTATAGTCGTTCTTAAGAAGATACTTGTAGATTTGTTTTGCCAGAACTGGTGAAACAACAACATCACCTGAATCTGTCTTTATTTTCTTGCCGGTGAAATAGGCTTCATCAGCTTTCCTTGGCCTCGCTGAAAGAGAGTCACTGATCTCTTTTTGCAGATTCGTGACAAAGTCTTTATAGCTTTCACTTGCAATCACCGACAAAACATTAATTTCATGCACAGTTGCCGGATGGTCTTGTCTGTCACCATCTTTATTGACGGCCAGACGTAAACCACGCCCAACTTCTTGACGACGAGAGATAGTGTTATCGCTGTGTTTCAACAAACACATGACAAATACGTTTGGATTATCCCAACCCTCGCGCAAGGCCGAATGTGAAAAGATAAATCGAGTAGGCTCTTCAAACGAGAGTAACTTTTCCTTATCTTTTAGAATCAAATCATAGGCATCTACATCGTCTGATACGCCGGCATCTTCACCACGGACTTTAAAGCCGGGGTTCTGAAGACGATTTGATTTCTTATCAATTGAGAAGTAACCATTATGCGTTCTAGAGGCTTCAATGGCCGATAGATAGGCTTTATAGGCATCAGTCTGCTCACTTGGCAAAAGGGACAACTCATCAAGATACTCCTGTACAAGCAAGGAATACTCTTCTTCAAAGACGCGAGCATAATCACCTTTTTCATCGGCTTGAGAGTAGTCTCTATACTTTGCGACTTCGTCAATAAAAAAGAGAGAGAGAACCTTTATACCCTGTTTAAAAAGTGTTTTTTCTTTTTCAAGGTGCGCTTTAATTGTCTCGCGGATCTGTATTCGGCGAATGGTCTCTTCGGTCACGTCTCCCGTTGCATCGCCCGCGGTTAAAACATGGCCATTTTTGAATTCAACCGTGTCGTTAATCGCGTTGACATCAGTAACCACAAAGTCACGGTACTGATCCAGACCATTACTAAGATCAAGAAGATTATCGCCCTTAGTGACCTTCTTGGGTATGCGTTTAATGCCATTTTGTTGTTTAACTTCGATCTCAATGCGAGCCACTGGCATTTTTTTCGAGATCTCGATGGATTCCAAATACAGATAGGCTGTCGTTCCCGCCAAGCCTTTTACTGAAATACCACGAACGGCAATTTTCTTGACCAGCTTATTGTTATAAGCGTCAAGCGCATCCAGGCGATGCACTTTATTATGTGTTGTCTTATGCGTGGCCGAATATCGAAGTACCATCAGTGGTTTGAATTTGGCTAAGGCATCTAATGTCTTCTTACCTTCCATCTTCTGCGGCTCATCCAAAATCAAGATCGGACGGTTTGCACTAATAACATCAATAGGACGCCTAGACTGGAAGTCATCCAACTCTTCATAAATACGTCGATTGTCTTTTCCTGACGCATAAAAGGCTTGAATATTAATGACCATGACATTGATGGCACTGTCAGAAGAAAAACTCTCTAACTGGTGCAATTGTTTCGAGTTATAGATAAAGAATCGAGCCTTTTTACCGTCGTAATTCTGAGCAAAATGCTCACCGGTGATTTGCAGCGACTTGTAAACACCTTCACGAATGGCGATGCTGGGCACTACGATAATAAATTTGCTCCAGCCATAGCGCTTATTCATCTCAAAGATGGTTTTGATGTAGCAATATGTCTTACCAGTACCGGTTTCCATTTCGACATCGAGATTAATCTTAGAGCTCGCATTGCTGACTAACGCTTCTGAAACAGGGAGGTTCTGTCTACTTTGAACACCATGGATATTCTGCAATAACTGCGATTCTGTAATAGCGAGTTCAGCATTTTTAAAACCATCTTGGTCACTCATATCCCAGCCAGCATTACCAAATTTATCTTTGGCAACACCAGGATCGATTCGGTAGGTAACTCCCGAGGTATTAGGTTGCCCTGCAAAGCAATCTACAACCGACTCTACGGCAACGGTTTGGTAAGGTTGGACCTTGAACTTTAGCTTCATGCTCCCCCCTTATATCGCTTTGACTTCAGTATGTGGCGACACTTGCTTGAAAATCTGCTCGGCATTAATTTTTACAGCATCAGACTCAAAGCCGTCATCACGGAACACTACGCGAAGAGGTTCTCTTGTAGCTAACTCATTAATCAAAGCTTCATTTATACGCAGATCAAAACAGGCCACTAGTGCATCATCATCAACAAAGAAAACCGGCTTACCTTGAATCGTTTCTTTTCTAATTGGCAAGGTTAAATCAACGCCCCAATCCAGTAGTACTTGGAAGAGTAAGTCTTCATCAGTGCGATCTGATTTAATATTATCTACCAATAAGTCTAACGAACCCTGCGATACTTGGTCCGGAGAATAGTAAACATCCGCCATATTGGAGGTATCCACTTTAAGTACTCGGAAGCCAACGTCTTTATTCCAGTCTTTGTGGCAATCGCCTTCTAATATTTTTGCGCCAGCTCGGCGAATACGATCTTTAGAAATCTCTGCAATTGTTTTATAGCCTGCTTTATATGCCTCTGACTTTTTGTCACATTCTTCAGGGAGCTGAACCATAATAAATTTTCGGTTACCGCCATCTTCAGCATTAAGCTGCATTACTGCATGGGCTGTAGTTCCTGAGCCAGCAAAAAAATCAAGTATTAAATCATCCTGTTCAAGCTTTATTGCCTTCATTAATTGAACCAGCAAGCCATGGTCTTTTGGGTTAGTAAACACTTTATTGCCCATCAATTCTTTAATAAAGTTCGAAGCAACACGTCCATCTTTATACTTAATGCTTGTCAGACTTTGAAATTCCGTATTAGATAGATATGTTTTATTGTTCGGGACGGTTGTATGATCTTTCCCGAAATGAATTCGATTATCTGCAATTTTTTGATTCATTGTTTCTTCAATGAATCTCCACCCACCGGCAGGTTTCTTGCAAGGCTGACCAGTAACAGGGTGTAAAATATCGTAATAATATCCATTTGCCGGCTTTGAAATATTATCTGCAAAATAAACACCTCTCTCATCCATCCAATTATAATGCTTGTTATTTGAAATTGGGTTGGACTCAGAGAATTGCTTATACCAATCAAGCGCATCTCTATGTATAGCATCCCAGTCATCGCCATGTTTTTTTCTTAAGGAATCAAAAGCCTTATATATCTCATCAAGGCCTTCCTTTTTTTCTTCCCAATCGCCCCTTGAGTACTCCTTGTTTTTCACATATGCCAAAATGTATTCATGCTGTATAGATATATAAGCCTGATCATTTTTACTACTATTTTTCCATATGATTTCACCAGCATAATTTGCTTGACCGAATATTTCGTCACAAACCTTTTTAAGGTTATGGAACTCTTTTTCATCTATCGATATAAAAATAATTCCATCATCAGAAAGAAGATTCCTAGCCAATTTAAGCCTTGGATAAATCATATTTAACCAATTAGAGTGATATCGACCAGATGATTCTGGATTAGATACTAATCTTTCCTCTTCATCACTAACTTGACCTGATCGGTGCAGGTATGCCTCCCCACTTTCTGAAAACCTATCTTTATAGATAAAGTCTTTACCTGTATTGTAGGGTGGATCTATATAAATGAACCTTATCTTATTTAGATATGATTCTTGAATCACTTTTAAAACATTAAGGTTATCGCCTTCAATAAATGAATTCTTAGTGCTTTCAAAATCAACTGATTCATCATAGAACGGCCTTAATGTATCTGAAGTAGGTGCATTAGCTACCATCAATGCTTCTTTTTTCCCTGGCCAAGACATCTGAAATCTTTCTTGTGATCCCTCCACAATAGAATTTGATAGTTCTTGTTTAAGTTGGTCAAAATCAATGGCTAACTTTAGCTCTCCGTCAGCCCCTTTTGATTCCGTCACGCAGTTCGGAAACAACGCCTGAATTTTTGCTATGTTTTGTTGCGTCATATCGGGGCTATGCATCTTTAATTTATCCATATCTTTTACCTTTTACGTGATGCTTTACATTAAAAAGCATGTGGCTCTATTTAACTGATTAAAATTGTTTACCTATGTATTCTTTATGCGAGTAACTCTTCAAGCTCGCACTTTAAATTCTTTAGCTGCTTATTGAGCTCAACCTTGCGATTAAACTGTTTTTCTCTTTTCAACTTTGACTGCAGTCTGGCGATCTCTTTCTGCTTGGTCTCAGCAAGATCAATTCTCTCAATTTGTTCTCTGGCGCGTTCTTCTTCACGTGCCTTTATAGGCACTATGGCTCTGATCAATTTCTCGTAAAAACTGCTCATATCAATAGCTGTAGGCAAATCTTTACGTTGAGTTGTGGTCGGCAACCACCCCGACCAAAAATAGTTACTGACAACCCATTTACTTGTATCTGCATCACTTCGTCGTTTAAAGGCAGCAACAGTTTGAATTTGATTGTCCCATTCAAGTTCGAACAGAAGTGGAAAGGGAATTGCACGATCTATGGTACGCAAGGTTTCTTCGCTTACCTCACCTGATCGAAGTCTTAGAGTAAATACTTGAATTTCAGAGACGTCGTTATCAGCAGTTATATTTAATGTTTCGGGAGAGAGCTTGTATGCCCAATTAATTTGCTCGATTTCTTCTATAAATTTTCTCTGTATCTCTGTATTGGCTTCAGAGTGCTCGTAGATCTTGGTTTTGGGGACCACTCGACCAAATTTAGTTTTGGAGGGATATGCAAAAAGCATCAATGTGTATCCATATCCTGTATGACTAAAAACGCAATCAACTCAAAATCTTCAAGTCCGGCTATCGAGTTGACCAGTGCTGTAGTTTGGCCACCACCAAAGAGACTATCAATGTCACGCTCCTCTTTAACTTCAATCATGGACTTAATAGCTTCACTGAGGAGCTTTGATTGAAGTGCCATATTCTTACCGTCAGCTGATTTCTGATTGAATATTCTACATACCTCTTCAACAGGCGATGACCTACCTTTACAACAAGATCTAACAATATCTAGAAGCCGCTTAACCTCCGTGTGATCTGCCAATACATCTCCATTATCACCGATGTAGCATAAGTAGTATGGATGAAGTCGGTTCTGTTGGTTGACGTTTACCGTGTCATGGATATTTTTTAGGGCAAAGATCACACCGGGATATAAGCCTTTGTCTGTTTCCGCTGGAATTACGGCATGCAGCCCGTTCGGTAAACCACTCAAGTCCCCATGCTCTTTCACATAGTTTAGAAGGTCCATTCGAAAATCATTCAAGCCAAGGTCTGTTATTGAGACGCCTGTTTTAACATCCTCGAGTTCAATTACTTCCTCCTGAAGGCGTTTTAACTGATCTTTGCGGTAAGCGATGTCGGAACTCTTTGCTGTTAACACATTGTCATCACCTGTAGCGGTAATATCAGTGATAACCATGCGGTTTTCGACACGCTCTTTTAGGTTGATGTATTGATCTAGTGAGATATCAGGCCAGTAATTTACAAGTTGGATAGCATCGTTTGGCGAACCTATACGGTCTATTCGACCGAACCGTTGAATTACGCGGACTGGGTTCCAGTGAATGTCGTAATTCACTAAGTAATCACAATCCTGGAGGTTCTGCCCTTCGGATATACAATCGGTTCCAATCAAGACATCTAATTCGGCTGGCTCCTCTGGCATGATTAAAGCCTTCTCTTTAGAGCGTGGCGAAAATAGGGTAAGGACAGATTGGAAGTCGAAGTGCTTCTTCAATGTGGTTTTTGGTGAATCGGACCCCGTCACCTTTCCCGTATGGACGCCTTGCTCATTCAAAAAGGCAGAGGCTAGGTTTTGAAAAAGATAATCGGCAGTATCAGCAAAAGCAGTAAAAATTATTACCTTTTTGTTGCCAGTGTTTATTGGGCTATCCATTTTTGATGTGATCAACTGCTTGAGGTGTTGTAGCTTCGCATCATCTTCTGGTTGCACTTTTTGCATAGATGCAATGAGTTCGGCAATGATTTGGTGATCATTTTCTAGCTCGAATTTCCATGACGGGATGTCCATATCAGCTAGGCTAATCTTTACTTTTTTCCCTACTGTGAATTCATCAAATCCTGCCAAATCATCGTCTTCAAGCCCGAGTTCATTTGTAGCTATACCGTAATCATCAATATTTGTGACCGAAACGCCATCGGCTTCAAAACTTTTAATCGCGTTCAGGGTATTTGCTATATTCCCCTGGAGCGCCTTTAGTGTGAGTCTGAACGCTTCTACGGAGCTTTCCAACCGCTTTAACAGGTTGGTTGTCATTAACGCTTGTAAGCTTTTCTCTCTGTCTAGCTGCCTAAGCTTGCCTCTCCCGCCTTCCACTTTTGTATCGTACATATCCTCATATTTAGATAACCTACTTGGCAGAATAAAGCTTATTGGCGCGTAAACAGCTAATTTCAGTTGCGTTAAGCGAGTGAATATTTCGTTTAAACTTAGTACATCAATTCGAGATGTGATGGGGCAATGATACGAGAGCGGTTTTAACCTGGTTGGGAACTTCCCGATGTCAGTAGTATCGTAGAATGTTTGAATATGCTTACGTGATCTTGCGATTGTCACGGCATCAAGTAACTCAAAGAAATCGAAATCGAGCGCCTTCAGTATTGAGTTCGCGGTACGCTGATCTGGCGGCAAGTCCGTCCAAGAGTTGAAAGCCTTCTGAGCACGTCTAAATATCTCCTCGATGCTAGTTTTAGTTTTGAGGTTTTTGCTAAGTGTTTCAGACTCACCCTCATAGGCTAAAGCAAGCTGGTTACGTAGATCATTGAAACGATTGTTAACCGGTGTAGCCGATAACATCAAAACTTTAGTTTTTACTCCAGCTTTGATCACCTGATTCATCAAGCGCTGGTAGCGAGTCTCTCGATCTTTATAAACATCATTATTTCTGAAGTTGTGGCTCTCATCTATCACCACTAGATCGTAGTTACCCCAATTTATTCGGTTTAATGGGATTCCAAAGCTCTCGCCTGATGTACGAGAAAGATCAGTATGACAAAGCACATCATAGTTGAAACGATCACCGGCAAAGATATTAGTCTTGAGGTTAGTGTTGTAGTTACGCCAGTTGTCTGCAAGTTTTTTCGGACATAATACAAGGACTGCTCTGTTTCTCAATTCATAGTATTTAACGACTGCAAGTGCAGTGAACGTTTTACCTAGGCCGACACTATCGGCCAATATGCAACCATTGTGGGTTTCAAGCTTATTGATGATTCCGGTTACGGCATCTCTTTGGTAATTGAACAATTTGTTCCATACAAGGCTGTCTTTGTAACCAGTCAGATCGTTGGGTAATACGTCTTCGTCAATCTCATCCAGGAAGTCTTGAAAAATGTTGTAGAGCATCAGGAAATAGATACGCTCCGGTGAGTTCTCTTGATAAACACTCTCGATGTAAGAGCAGATAGATTCTGTGACATCCTGAACTTTCTCTTCATCCCTCCAGATATCGTTGAATAACTCTAAATACATATTCGTATGTGGCGCTTCATCAAACTCTGTAACAAAGTTGGAAATTGCATCACCTTTTTGATACCCAAGATCTGGGGCGGTGAACCCTGTTATGGGCATGTATGCTCGTTCATCAATACCCGAATTAACGTGGATGAATTGCTGCATTGCGGATTTTGTTGTGTTCGACTTGAAGGTAGCTTTTGTCCTCAACCAAGCGGCGCATTCTTTCGCGATTGCCTTCTGGTTGAGTTTATTTCTGAGCTGGATCTCAAATTCAGTGCCGTAAACGCTTGCCTCCAGGTGCCCTTTGGGTATGAAAAACTCTCGTCTTTCCTTGCGAATTCGATCAGTCACCTCGCTGGGCACGAAGGTCGGTGTAGTGAAAATGAACTCCATACCTTCTACTTTATGTAATTCTGCTTTTAAGGCCTCATATGCATATATAGAGAAACACGATGCAGCAACTCGCAACTTAGATCCGGATTTTATTATTGACTTCAGCTCATCGCCGAGGATTGTGTTTGTATTATCAATAATCTTCATCCACGACTCGCTTCAAGTGGTTAGTTAGCTTCATCTAGTAATGGGGTTTCGATAACTCAATTTATCGCTGATCGGCGGCCTTCTGCTGCTCGATCCATTGCTGGAGATCGTCCTTCTTGAACCGCCAACTACCTCCCACTTTGAATCCGGGCAGCTTACCCTCGGCGGCCAGCCGGTAGGCAGTTTTCTCTGCCAGCTTTAGGTAATCAGCGACCTCTGTAACAGTAAGGATTTCGTCGCTCATAGTGGTCTCCAAAATGACACTCTTATCAATTTAGAGAATATTGGGGAGAATTCAAGAAATCACCATTAACTGGGTATTCCTCTCAACGCGTTTATCACTCAGCGACCATCAGAATTTGGAGATCAGAGAACCAAGCCTAACGACTTGGACTACGTCTAATTCTTAGCTATCGCAGTGACAATCAGGATGATTCCAATACCTTTTACACTTTGAGCACGGTGTATATCTATGCTTCTCGTCATCTTGTTCTTTTGTGGCGTGACCGTTCTCAGGGTCGAAAGACCGAGGCTCAATCTGGTGCAGAAGTTCACCAGGTATTTTACTTTTGTCTTTTCGTTGGCAAACGTTTGAACGAGCCACTACCGCATCTAGGTCATCTATAACGATTCCGGACGAGAAGTCGTTGCTAGTTTCAACATCCCGTCCTTCAAACTTTCCCGGTAAAGCGAGACCAAACTCAAGATCAAAAATCTCGCAGCTTGCCTTTTTCTTAGAAATGCCGGATACAGCCGTCGTTTTTAGGATGAGGTCATGGTCTATGACCGCGTGTAAAGTAATGCGCTCCTCAAGCGGCTTTAAATTTCGATCTACGTCGAGGATGAAACTATCGTAAGTAATTCGCGGATCATGACGAGATTTGAAATTGGCCTTTTCCGGTCTACATAACTGGATTTTAGCCCTCCCATCTCTGGGGTCCGAGCAATACAGGTCAAGCGGTTCAGGCAACGAGTTTTGATTGAGCCTTGGTAGGTGGGTACCTTCCCTGTAGATCGGTACATATGAGTTTCGGGCTTCTCTTACTTCAACATCTTTTGCAAGAGTCAAATTCGCCTCATCCGCTGCAATCCATGCGCAGCCTTCCGAAATAATACGGTCCCCTTTTTCTGAAATTCTAACCCGATCAATACTGAACTTTTGTAAAAGTCTGTCTCTTATTGACGGCATTTGAACCATTCCGCCAGTCGCCAGACAAAGGGAGATTCTGCGTTGGTCAATGTTCAGTTTTTTGAGAACGTTGTCTATACAATCAAATCCTCTATTGATGTATTTGGAACTGACAGAGTCTAGTTCCTCGCGACTGATAACGACTTCTATATCTGGGTCGGTATCATCATCAAATTCAAAAAAATCGTAGATGTAAACATCAGTTTCAGCTTTGCTTGAGAGAGCGATCTTAGCCTTCTCCGCCTCTTCTAACAGCCGTGATCGGGCTCCTGCTTGGATAATGATGTTACTGTCCGAGTCCATACCACGCTTTTGTAGCTCCTTACTCAGTATGAAATCCGAAAGAGCCTCGTCAACATAATCGCCGCCAACTTCGTTATCGCCAATGTTGGCGACCTGAATCAACTGTTGTCCAAGCACGTGACAAAGAGTCAAGTCGAGTGTTCCCCCACCCCAGTCGAAAACCAAAACAAGGCGATCATGATACTGAGCAATTGCCTCATCTAGCAGATGTCGCTCTCGAAAGTATCCATACAAAGCAGCGAGCGGTTCATGTACAAATTGAACGATGTCTATTCCGGCCTGCATCAATCCGTCTCTCAACTCTTGCCGAGCTCTTCCGTCCATTGCGACGGGAATGGATACAACAGCCTTACTAAAGTCAGAGTGCTCGATTTTCTCTTGATCTGAGGTTTTAAGTGCGCTTTCTTTGAGAAATAACATGACATCGCGAACGATTTCCGATGGAGTCTTTTCATACCCATCGATGTGTTGGATACCCTTACCCAATAATCTTTTAGGTGCCCGAATAATGTTGCCCGCTGTGTCACCAGTGCCTTCCAATCGTTTTTTAGCTTCACGTCCAACGACTGGGTGGCCCGCGTCGTAGGCCACAATGGAGGGATATGGAACGTTTCCATCCAAATATGGGGATGCGACATCGCCAATCACAACGGAGATCAGGCTGTTGGTTGTGCCAAAATCTATTCCTATAACCTGCCGCATCATTCACCCCTATCTTCAATAGAGTCTTGTATTTCACTTAGGAGCTTCGCCACACGCTCAGATTTTGGTGGTGTTCTAGAGTTTGCAGCGAGAGCAGCCTTCAGATTCGGTAGTACACTTTCAGTCAAAAATGCGTTTATGTTGGCTTGGTCAACACTCCGCTGTGTGTTGTGGTGGATATTCTGATGGGTCTTTTCTTTTTTCGCATCTACCAGCGATTGCTCAAGCGAGCTTATCCTCGCCGTTAGCTGTTCAATTGTTTCCTCCTTATCACGCAATGCCACTGCCAATGAATCTAACCGATCTGACATCGAGCGGATGCGGGTCTCAGCGTGTGCTCTGGCCTGTTGAAAATTTCTTGCATCAGTTCGAATGTTCGATATCTGCTGATTAACGTAGTTCATAAAGTAAGAGAAGCCCTCTCTATTGGTCGAAACCAACATCTTGGCCACAAATGCCAAAGCTCTACGCTCTATTTGACCGGGCACGCTCCGATTGACTTCGAACGCGTCTTTTGAAAGTTTAGCTACGACCTGATCTACGGACACATGATTTTTATAGTACAACCAGATTGCTGCTACACACTTTAGTAAATTTTTTTGGGCCTCAGGTAATGGCGTCCGGGTGTCTTCGCCGGTGTCACGCTTCCATAGCGAATCAATTTGTAGGTAAACAAAATCCAGTTTATTGGTAACGTCGCTCTGGGAAACCCAGTGCTGAAGTTGTGTATTATTTTTGATACGGCTCAATGAGCCTTCATTGCTAAAGCAATACTCAATGTAAGAAATCAACTGCTCCCGAGCTTTTATACTTCCATAGTTTTCGAGTAGAAATTCAGATAATGCTAGTAGTATCTTGTTCTGTTTATCTCGCTCATCAGCTAAGACCAAGAGCTGCGATAATTCATCTGTTTTGATAGCCTCCACTTCTAAGAGAGCTGAAAACTGATCTTTGTAGGCCTTAGAGAGTTTTTGCCCCTCATAGATTGCTTTCAAATATTCAAAAACTTTAGTCCCACTTGCCAGATCTGCATTTTGTCCGTCTTCACCAATCACAACTGTTTGATCCATTCTAGTTTGGTCAGTCGTCGTCTCTTTTTTTTCGTTACTCACGGTCTTAACCCCTTAAAACCCTCTTACGGGTACCCTGCAAGCGAAGCGAAATGTTCATTTGCTCGAATTAACCTCAGACAGCGATCGTCCGGCTCAATGCCGGTCGCTTCATAAAATTTAAAAAGACAGAACGCAAGCTTCGCTCTGTCTAAGCTAGAGATATTGGATGCGCTCACATACTTCGCTAACCGTCGGTAGTTCGCGGTGCGATATTCCGAACCACAGTTGCAGAATTGTATGAGTTCAGATGTGACGTTATCAATCGGGATGTTCGATGACATAACATCAGGATTACTCTCCGACTGAAGTGTGGTGAATTTGCCAGTCAGCATAAAATTCACTGCAGACTTAAGAGGGGGCGATGATATTGTTGGAATCGAGCGATTCGCCGCCTCAAATTGGTTCAGAGCGAAATAAATAAGGCAGCTCACTACACCAGATAACTGAGTTTTATGGCTGATTATGCTCTGTAGAGACTCTCCAAATTTTTCTCTGTACAACTCTCGATTCGGAACTGAGGCTAAACTTTTATCCTTCGCAATTAATCCAGTTATGTAACAACCGAGCCCTCCAGCGTATCGGACAGACACACCGTGTTTTTGCACACGCTCGCTGAAACGAGCAAGAGCCTCAGATCCCCAGTTTCCGCGAGAAAAGATATCTAAAAAGTCATCCTCGATTAACTCCAGCTGATGTTGATCGATCAACACGAACCTTAGCGTGCTGTTGACTGTCATCCCCTTTCTTTTCAGTAAAACAGCGAGCACACCAGTTTGGTTCTCTAGAACGTGCTTGGCAGCCAAGTCTGAGTTATCAAACTCCAGTCCGTTTAATGCGATCCCAGTGCAGTTTTCAAACGAGATATCACCCTTACAGAGCCGACGCGTTATTTCGATGTCTGTGCGGAACTCTCCGCGACCATAGAGAAGTAAATTAGGCCTAGACTGGGTATGCTGACTTGCCCGATGGACTTCCAGCTCCTCCTGAAACGAGAAAATTTCTCCACACAGACGGCACTCGTACGTTATCGGTGAAGGTTCGAATGGTAGAAACACTTCAGGAATCGAATAAACACCTCCAGTTTCGCCTTTGTATATCGTCAGGTACCCATAGCCCATCAATCAAACCTTTATGCATTAGTTAGTAGGGTGATTCGCAACCGTAGATGACAAAAATAAGCATCCTCATGACTAGTAAATTAGACTCCGTAAAAGCCAAGCGCAACTGTATCGAAAATTCCCACTGCCAATACTGCGCACCAGAAATATCGCCACCAGATCGCAGGATTCAGTTATACACCCGCGGCTTTAATGTCTTCACCAACAACGTAAATGCCTATCGCGTGGGAGTGACAGTCAGCAAATATTCACGACCTTGCGGAATTCAACTTTGCCCGAAAGGACGATGTAACTGTTCATATCTTTGCAGAGACAAATGTAATAGCGAGCTTTGGAACCCTATTTCCGACAGGTGCATTTTTTATTTTGCCCCCTTCCAGGCGAGCGAGTCGTCGGATTGCTCTGTTTGGACCAATCTCATTACAGTGATCGAATAAGGCTGTGAGGAAAAGGCCTACTACTTGAGACTCCGCTGCGGTGCCAACAAGCCGTCTTAACTCGTCTGTAATCGAATCCGGAATCTGAGCAGATAGCTCATCCAAGGTTGGAAGACTAAGGTTGTCCAAACGCCCGTCTACCATTCTGACTCGGCTATTTAACCAATCTGCGAAAGCTTGCGGATCAAAGTTCGAAGGGACCTCAGGACCCGCAACATCCTTCTCATCATCTGAGCGCCGCAGGAACGCTGGTATATCCAAGAAAGACATGTCAGCACTCAGAGAAGCTTTTTCGGACGAACTTGGCATTGAGTCGTAACTTACACTCATGTTCATTCTCGCCGATCCACTTCTAGACATCACAATCGACGAACCATAGCCCATGTGTCCGGCAGCCGGCATTTGGGGAACAGAGCGCAGCTCAGGTATGCCCTCAGATTTCACCTCTCGCTCGTCGACAATCGTCATGGCGGTTTTGTCCGTGAACAACTGATACTGAACCGCCAAATACTGCTGTTCGCTCTCTTCCGTTTGCGCAATACGCTGACTTGCACAAAGACGTGCGCGCGCATCGGCAGAGCAGGTATCCTCGATTAGCTCAGCTTTGAGCTCCAAGACTTCGTTCGGCTTATCCTCTCTATATATGCGCACAGGAACCGGCTTACCGATGGGTTGCGTCGACAGGAAGAAAAGCGATTTGGACTCGCCACTGAGTATTTTCTTCGACTCGCCGGGCAACGAACTGCCAACAATGCCCCAATCAGGTTCGATCACAACGTTGGGATGACGCATAATTCTGAACTGGCGCAGAATCGAGTCACCCATTGACTCATTGGGCGTCACCATGACGCATTCTCCGTTGGTTGCTTCAGCAAGTCCGCGAACCATCTGCTCAGACACAGCGCTACCCACACCGACGGTATAGACACAGTGTTCACTGCGTTTTGCGGCTTCCACCACCCGGTCCTCTCCCCAGACGGCGCCATCAGTGATCAAGAGTACGTGAGGCTTTCGCTGGGCTGATCCCGTCGTCAGATAAGCACGATTCAAGGCGCTTCGAATTTCAGTGCCGCCCATATCAGCCTGAATCTGCATAATGAAGCGCTCCGCCTGCGCAATGTTGCGTGGCGAAGTCGATAACATGTGATCGCTCAACGACACGTTGTCGCTACCGAATTTAACGATCGTAAATTCGTCCTCGGGACCCAATTCTTGAACGATGCTGTGCAAGGCTTGTCGAGCCTGAACGATCGAGTCCCCGCCCATCGAGCCGGAACAATCCACAACAATTTTCACAGAAACTGGATTTCCAGCACCGATGAGACTGGATAGATCGCGCTGTATTGTCAGTTGGTTGATGTAGCTATCAGAGTATGGATCGCGATCAACCGTCACGTTCAAAAAGCCAATGTTTTTAGAATCCAAGACATTCAATACAAAATCACGGTCTAAAAAGCCCACCTCACTGCTGAGTCGAACACCTCGATCAGTCTCGTTGTGATAGACATCAAGCGCATGGGTTGGAGAGTCTAACGAGAACGTTTGGAGCGCTGAATCGATCTGGATATCCAGCGAAAATGGGTGTGTGGCGCTCAGGTCGGTCCAAGGGCACTCATGGATTTCGTAGCCAGAGTCCATCGGTTGACCATAACGGTCTGAGATCACGGTTGGCAGAGAAAATCGGAACGCACCCTGCGACCAACGGTTCTGCATCACAAAGCGGTATCGGATGCTTGCTGTCTCGTTCGGCTGCAAATTTCCGAGACTGACAGAGTACTCGCAGGCAGAAACCTTGCGAACGATCATGGCTGTATCGCCATCATCAATCGCACGCTCATACGACTCTTGAGCATCACTTTTCGCACTGACGACGCCCGTAAGCACGCGCTCATCAATTTGTATCGAGACGTTCAGCAGAACGGCATGCATTGGAATTGGAAATGAATAAACGGCCTCTATTGCGACTGACTCATCGTTTCTATAGGTCTGCTCTAGCGTAATTTCGCTAATCGATACACCGATGCTTCCTGTTACTTTCAGTCCTCTCAAGGGAACAGCCTGGCCTTCTACCCAAAGACCTTTAGCTACATCATTCACTGTCACTCTCCTTGATGCTCTTAATCAGGGGCACCATTGCTTTGGTTAACGCTTGCAGTTGCCCGGCAGTTAAACCGGCTCTACTAGCGTCTATGTTTAACTCAACGCCTTCGCCAAGATGAATGCGGGTCCACATTTCAATCGCACCAATCTGACGTGACTGGGGTTTATCACCCTCACCCGCCATCAGCTCCTTGATACGCTCGAGACTTAAACCGTCATTCTTGAGGTTTGCGACAGTGAGCAGTTGCTCGACATGTAGGTCGTTATAGTGCGCGCCGCGTTTCTCTCCCAGAGGTCGATTCACAAGACCTTGTTGAATGTAGAAACGGACGGTGCGTTTGTTCATTTGAACAGCGGCACATAACTCGTCGAGGTTGTAAGTGCGTTTTTTATCCATGAAACAACTATAGTACAGCATTACTGTCATATACAAGTGTAAGATAAATGAGCATTGTGAGGACGCCCGATCGCAGACTAAACACTTATGCCAGTAACGGGGTCACATACCGTTTGTATAAAGATGGCCGCTCCAATAGTGCGGTTTTGACCAGTGATCGCATCGCTTCAATATCAAAGGTATTGTGCGTGATTACTTTGCTCGCTTGGCGTTTCTGATGGGCAGTGAGCTTACTGTACTGCCCATCTTTGGCGAGAAGCCCGGTACGCACCTGTTGTATCCGCTTCATTACGTGACCGAATCCATAACCGCGCCAGCAATCTAGACCTACCAGCCTTGCCATGCTAATCAGCGCCTTTTTTCTGGGGCGGCTTTGAGGAGATAAAGTCGTTCCAAGATCAGGGAGTTGATCGAATTGGGTTTTGCGACACGAGTTTGCACAAGCGACACACAATTTACGTGCGTCGAGGTACTTGAGGTGTTCCGCAAGAGAGCTTCCATGAGCGGTTGCCAACTGATTCAACGTGGCTCGTTCTGCTTGTGAGTAAGCAATAATGAGCTGATGTTGATTGATCAGATCGAGCACTTCAGTAGCCGTTGCAAAATAAAAGCCTTTTGCTGCTGCCCAACCTTGTAAATCATCGAGTAACACCCATACCTGGTATCCCTCTCCTCGATCAAAGCCGAAGAGAAACAGTTCACCTGCCTTATTGCCCTCGAAATCGATGTATATTGTCTTCATGTGATTCAACGCATCGGAAAATTTCATAGTTGGTCCTCATCCCATTGCATTACATTGAGAAGCTCATTGATCTCGCGACGCCTCTGCAGAAGTGTTCGATAGAACACGACCGCGACAACTCCAATCGGGAGCAGCGCAGCGAACACTGCAAGGCCCTTTGCAACGAGCCAAGTGAACTCAAAACTTTGAGCCAATTCATCCGCAATAAAAAAGATGATGACAGACACTCCAAGTATTGAGATCTCTTGAACCTTGGTGAATTCTTGCTGCTCAAAGTCATCGATTAACACATCGATAATGGCATCCGTTGCATAGGGGTTTATCTCTTCAATTACAATGAATTCGCGTTTAAATGCGTCGTAACCGAGCTCTTGGTAGGC
>Ga0209961_1000292_pt1 | contig 17802 bp, 11 predicted proteins | sample SalPonA_B_H2O_MG_FD_185719 | JGI IMG/M metagenome (GOLD analysis project Ga0209961, IMG submission 185719) | Water microbial communities from South San Francisco under conditions of wetland restoration - Salt Pond MetaG R2A_B_H2O_MG (SPAdes)... | ecosystem: Environmental > Aquatic > Non-marine... | reverse complement strand
CTTACAGACCCCGAATATGTCGGAAAGCTTTGGTTGGCCCACGGTGTTACCACTATTCGTGATCCGGGCTCCATCATGGGGTTAGGTTGGACACTTGAACATAAGCGACTCGCCGAGGAAGGCAAGATCGCCATGCCTCGTATACAAGCTTACAGCTTTTTTCCTGAAGACATTGTGGAGGAAAAAGAAGCTGAAAAATGGATGCGAGCCATACAACGTCGCGGTGCGGATGGCGTGAAATTTGTCGGCGGAAATCCTCGGGGTGTTCGAGCTGCGATTGCTGCTAGTCTTAAATTGGGTATGGGCTCAATGGCGCATCACGCGCAACTCAACGTGGCACAATTGGATGCAAGGCAGTCAGCTGAATTAGGTTTGAAAAGCATAGAGCATTGGTATGGTATACCCGAGGCAATGTTTACCGATCGCACTGTACAAGACTACCCGACAAACTATAACTACAACAACGAGCAGGATAGATTTCGTCATGCCGGTCATTTATGGCGCCAATCGGCCGAACCTGGCTCAAAGGTATGGAACGATACCATTGAGCATTTCATCGAGTTAGGCACCAGCATGACGCCCACGTTTTCTATTTATGATGTCAATCGTGATTTAACTCGAGCCAAAAGTCTGCCCTGGTTTGAAGATTATGCGATGCCCTATGTGATGCGCTCGTTTCAGGCAAACCCGAAAATTCACGGCGCCTATCATTTTGACTGGACCACTGAAGATGAAATTGCATGGAAAGATAATTTCAGTCTGTGGATGCAATTCATAAAAGATTTTCATGTTGCAGGGGGGCGCGTTACAGCGGGCTCAGATACGGGCTTTTTATACGGTCTCTATGGCTTTGGTTTTATTAGAGAATTAGAAATGCTGCAAGAGGCCGGGCTGCATCCGTTGGAAGTGCTTAAGGTTGCTACGATTAATGGTGCCGAACTACTGGGTTTGGATCGAATGACAGGCTCAATTGAAATCGGTAAGCGGGCTGACTTGGTCATCGTGAAAGAAAACCCACTAGCCAACTTTAAGGTTTTGTATGGGACAGCCCACAGCTACTACGATTTTGACAAGCAGCAGCAAGCTGAGACCACGGGTATAATGTATACCGTGCGCGACGGTATTGTGTTTGATAGTGAAATGCTATTGGCACAGGTGCGTGATTTAGTTGAGGCTCGCAAACTCGCTGAAGCGCAAGCAGCGAATGCTAAAAGTATGTCGAGTAAAGATTAATGACACGGTTACAGCACAGAGCAGTGCAATTGCTTCTTGTTTATTATGCACTGGCGGTTGCCTACAATATTGTTGATATTGTAGGCATTGCAATGTTTGATCAGGGCTTGCTTAACCACCCTTTGAAAGCTCCGATTATGAGTATTGCAATGCTTTCACTATCACTTCCTTTTATTGTGCTTGCTCGTCTTGGTTTCTGCCGCATTGCAGGGTTGGCATTTTGTGCCTTACTACCTCTGTTGTTTATCAAAGGAGTCGTTTTTCATCTAAGCAATCTCTTTAACGGTGCTGATGCTTTTTACCCCAACACGGCATTATTTCTACTACCTTTATCATTAAATCTTTTTGGCAGTGTGGTGTTAGTGATGTGCATCTATCGATTATTAAGCAAATCCTAAGTTATTTCATTGAGTTAGGATAAAGGTCTCTCTTAAATGGTGTGTCACTAAACACTCCATAGGCCAGTGGTATAAAACTCATTGAGTGTGTGCATGTAGTTGTCTAGTTGATAGCCGTTTTCTGCTACCCAGCTGGGGTTGTAATAGGTGTTGCCGTAGCGCTCACCGGAATCGCATAAAATCATTACTAAGCTGCCGCTTTTTTGCTCTGCACGCATCTGTGCAATCAATTGAAAAGCCCCCCATAGGTTGGTGCCGGTTGAGGGCCCGCAGTTAAGCCCTATTACATCCTTTAGGAAATGCGTTGCAGCAATCGAAGCGCTATCGGGAATTCGAATCATATGATCGACGACTTCCGGGATGAACGATGGCTCAACGCGGGGGCGTCCAATGCCTTCAATGTTGGAAGATTTTGTCGATACCAGATTAGGATTTTTGTCCTGAAAATGGTCAAAGAAAACAGAGTTTTCAGGGTCGACAACGCACAGCTTGGTATGCTGATTGCCCTGCTGGGAATATCGGATATAGCGGCCTAAAGTGGCCGATGTACCGCCTGTGCCGGCACCGGTAATAATCCACTCAGGGGTCGGAAATCGCTCCATTTCCATTTGGCGAAATATAGATTCGGCAATGTTATTGTTGCCTCTCCAGTCGGTGGCGCGCTCAGCATAAGTGAACTGATCCATATAGTGGCCATTGGTTTCTTTGGCCAGAGTAATAGCTGCACTGTAAATATCTTGTCCATCAACCAACATGCAGCGGCCACCGTATTGTTCTATTTTTTCGAGCTTCTCACGAGAGGTTGACTTTGGTACCACAGCAACAAAGGGTAGGCCTAATAGTCTGGCAAAATAAGCTTCAGAGATAGCGGTACTGCCTGAAGAAGATTCCACAATAGTCGTGTCTTGGTTGATCCAGCCATTACATAAACCATATAAAAAGAGAGACCGAGCCAAGCGGTGCTTCAAACTGCCTGTAGGATGGGTGGATTCGTCTTTGAGATAAAGGTCAATCTCTGGACAGGCCGGTAAATCTAATTTGATCAGGTGTGTGTCGGCAGAGCGGTTTTGTTCTGCACGCACTTTTTGGATGGCTTGTTGGGTCCAGGCTTTGTTTTGTTTTGACATGGTATGTGTCCGCTTGTAAATCATATATAACAATCATCATACTCCTTGTTGGTGTAAACATTGTGTCTACTATTTCGGTATATTTCTTTTAATTGGCACAAATGTTTTAATTAATGTTGTTTTTTGAGATTATCGTTCTATTTTGGTCGTGTTGAAGGAGGTTTTTATGGATAAGCAGGATAGGGCCATACTGGCGGTCATACAAAAAGATGCCAGCTTGTCGGTTGGTGAGGTAGCTGATCAGGTGGGTGTGTCTAAATCGGCGTGCTGGCGGAGAATGCAGAAGTTGGAAGCAGAGGGTGTTATCCGTGGGCGCTTTACGTTACTGGATCAAGAAAAACTGGGTTTGCCTTTATCCGCCTATGTTGTGGTGCGGACTAATCAGCACAACGATCAATGGGCGGAGCGGTTTAGGAAGGTAGTCGACGAGATTCCGCAAGTCATGGAAGTTTACCGGATGAGTGGTGACCTAGATTACTTAATCAAGGTGGTCGTCAAAGATATGCCAGACTACGACCGAATTTATAAGCAGCTCATAAAGGCAGACCTGTTTGATGTGAGCTGCAGCTTTGTCATGGAAACCATGAAGCAAACAACACAGTTGCCGCTGGACGAGCTCTTTTAGGCCACGCTGTTCTCAGTGGCCGTTTTCTGCCTTTCAAGTTTTGCCTTGCGATAGCGCCCAGGTGTGGTGTTGGTGATTTTCTTAAAGGCAGTATTGAACGAAGATATGGAATTAAACCCACTTTCATAAGCTATATTAGTAATGTCTAGGTCTGGCTTATCTAATAGGAGTTGCTTGGCCTTAGCTACTCTAAACTCGTTAATGTAGCAATTAAAGTTGCTATCAAAACGTCGATTGATGAATTCTGATAATTGCGGTCCGTTAAGGCTAAGTTTCCTTGCTAGGTCAGTGATGCGTAAGTTGGCATTTAAATAAGGTTCCTGCTCGACCATGATCAGCTGAAGTTTCTCCTCAATGTCTTCCTGCTGAACGTGTTGCAAGCGGGTGGAGCGTTGGTAGCGTTGCTCTTTTAAAATGTCAGAGACCTTCTCGACCGTTCTTGTGTTCGAATAAGTACTAAGGAAAAGTAAAAAGATTACCAAAGAACTGGCTATTGCACCCGCCATAAAACCGATAGCCTCTGGATCGCGCAGGGCAATTAAGTGCATAAACACCGCAGACCCCATCAATGCAACGGCGACGAACAAAACCTTGTAATTGGTTCGAGCTGGTCGGCTTGGATACAGATGAATAACAAAAGTGGCTGCCAGATAGATCAGCATATGATACATGCAAATTTCAGTAATGATTTCGTGTAGGTTGTTGCGTCTGGTCTGAATAGTGCTTTGAATCAATTCAAGTTTGGCGGCATGATCATAGCTGAACAAAAGAGGTAGAAGGCTTATGAGACCTAGCAGACTTGGTATAAAGTGCAGCCATTTTTTCCAGTCCATTTCGAAGTGATCATGGATTAAAGCATCAATGTAAAGGTATAAGCAGGGCCCCCATATCAACATGATTGGGTTTCCTGTGTAATAAAAATGGGGGTAACTATAAATAGCTTGCGAGCTGAAAAGGAAGCTCAACCACATTAGGTAGGACCAACTAAGAAGCAAGCCTCCAGCTAGCCAGTCGCGAGCATTTTCCCTTTGCAATAATTGTAAAATACCCATCGACATAGCTAATACACAGCCAGCCAATATGGTTAAATCTGTGAGGGTTAAAGAAGGATAGGGCACTATTACCGCCAGTTACTAAAGGTTATCAATATGTACCCTATCCTAGGTAATCTTAATGCTTTGTCAACCTAACTTTATTGTTACTCTGTTGTTTCTTCTAGACGTTGCGGTAAATGCCTAATACTCATAAATACCATGATGGCGGCGACGATGAGGAAAAAGCTAAGGTAAAGTAGTGCTTGTCTTAGAGCAGCGGCTTCGCCGAGTTCCGGTGTAAGAAAATCACTCATCATACCGACAGCAAGCGGGCCAAGACCAAACCCAATAAGGTTATTGAATAGGAAGATAATCGAAGTTGCCATGGCGTGAAGATTTGAGGGAATAATCTGCTGGCTCATACTGACCATGGGAGGCGTGAAGGCTGCAGATATTGAAATTGGTATCGCGCATAATATGAGTGTCAGCGTCATATCTTGAGTTAAAAAAGCCGCCGTGATAGACGGTGCCGACACACTAAATATCAAAATGGGGACCCAGAGGTTCCAGCGGAAATCTTTGCTGGCCAGTTTGTCGGTCAAAATGCCAAGGCCGATGGCGGCGCCGATGCCTCCCATTCCGGCAATGGATCCTAAAATAGCCCCTATTTCTGTCTTACTTGAACCATATTCGCGAATCATGAAGGTGGGCAGCCAAGTTAATAATCCGCCATATGCAAATACGGCCATTGATCCGCCAATAACATACAAACTGAAGGATCGTATCTTCATCAGCGTGATGATGCTTGCAAAGATGCCAAGTGTATTAGAAGAACTAGCAACCCGACGTTTCGGCTCTTTCATGAAAAACCATGTCAAAAGTGCAATAAAAATACCCGGTAGTCCAACGGCATAAAAAGCTGCGCGCCATCCGTATTGTTGTGCAATCCATCCTCCGAGGGTAAAGCCTAAAAAGGCGCCGGCAAAGTATCCTGCACCGTAAACAGCCAGTGCGGTAGTGCGATGGCGTGGAGAATATGCATCGGCGATCATTGAGTGTGCTGCGGGGGTGCAGGCGGACTCACCAATGCCAACGCCACAGCGTGCCAATAATAAATGAGTAAAGTTTTGTGCGGCCCCACAAAGCACTGTCATGATGCTCCATAGGCCCAAGGCAAGTGAAATCAACTTACTTCTGTTTTTGCGGTCTGCCAAATAGGCTGCTGGTATACCCATTGTGATGTAGATGGCCACAAAGGCAAATCCACTGAGTAAGCCTAGTTGACTATCACTTAACAGGAACTCTTCTTTAATGTCCTGTAACAGTATCAACAGAATTTGACGATCTAGAGCATTAATAGAAAAAAGCGCCGTTAGTACTATTAATAAACCGTGGCGTTTCAGAAAACCCTCAGGTTTAGATTTAGTCGTAATGGAATCTTGCAGTCCTAATTGTGAATCGGGTAAAGCTTTTTCGTCGATTTGGCTCATTAGATTGCTGCCTTTTATATGATAATTATTAGGTTTTTTTCTATCATCACTCACATGTTCAACCGCCTGCTAACGAAATCATGTTTTCGTGAAAATTTGTATGGCGTTAGTTTGTGTTTACATGGAAATACTGAAGGCTCTGGGCATAATTTTTGGGGTGGAATTGTCCTTTTTTCTAAAAAATACGTTTTTTTTAAACTATTAAATCGTGATTCCGGCGTTCGAAAATCATGATCTTGCAGGACATGACTATACTCTTTGTGGATATTCAAGATTCAACTTAGTTTTGTCATCGATATGGCAAAGATCATCAGTAGCAATCTCGCAACAATGTTGGGGTTAACTTAGGATGGAAATAAAAATGATAACATTTACTCGAAATAAAAATACCAACGGCTCAACTTTACTACCAAAGAAATTTACCCATTCCATACTCTTCAGCTGTGTTGCTGCATCAGCGTCTCTGTATGCGCCTCAAGGTTACACTGAGACTAAGCCAGTGCTTGAAGAAATTGAGGTTACTGCTCAAAAACGCACCCAAAGCTTGCAAGATGTTCCGTTGACATTACAAGTTTTCAACGGGGATGACATTGCTGATGCTGGTATTACTGATATCGAAACGCTGTCGGAAAATATGCCAGCTATTACTATATCAAGATCAGCTAACTCCCAGCGTATTATTGTACGCGGTATTGGTTCTGGGACGAACAGCGGTTTTGAACAGTCTGTCGGTACGTTTGTTGACGGTATTTATTACGGTCGAGGCCAACAAATCAGACCTAGATTTATTGATATCGCCTCGGTAGAAGCGCTCAAGGGTCCCCAGTCAACCTTATTTGGTACTAACGTTACAGCGGGTGCCATCAATATTCGTTCAAACGATCCGACTGAAACATTTGAAGGTAATGTCAGTATGTTGCTTGGTGAGGATGGCGAGCGACAAGGAGATGTTGTGGTCTCTGGGCCTGTGAGTGACAACTTAAAGGCCCGTTTGGCATTATATAAACGTGATTACGATGGTTTTATGTACAACGGCAGCATTGGCGATAGTGTTGCGCAAGAAGATCATTGGGGCGGACGTTTAGTGTTATTGCTAGATGCCAGTGACAAACTTTCTGTAAGAGCGGCCTTCGAGCATCACGATTTAGATCAATTAGGTAATACTGCTCAGAATGTTATTTTTACCTCTAACTTCTTAGAAGCAGCCATGGGCGATGCCGGCATCTATGATTACGAAAGCCAAGGTGGTTTTCATACTAGTTTAACAGCGTTACCTAATGGCGCGATTAGAGATACCAACCAGTTCGACACATTCAGCGTCAAGATGAATTATGAAGGTGAAGGTTACAACGTCACTTCGATTACCGGTTATACGCAGTACGATTGGAATGCTGTTTATGATTCTGACTACACAGGAGTAGATTTGCTAGTTCAGCAGACTCTCCAGAAATTCAAGCAACTCAGTCAGGAGATACGGTTTGAAACTGTAATGTCTGACAATATCGATGTATTGGCGGGTATTTATTACCACGATCAAGACTTACAGCAGGATCGTACAAGTGAGTTAGTTGCAAGTGCTGCCGGGCCAAACGTGATTTTGTCTCCCGCTCAGCAAGATACCAAAACCTGGGCCTTGTTTAGCCAAAGTACACTCAATTGGAGCGACAAAGATCGTCTGACCTTGGGTCTAAGATATGGCTCTGATGAAAAAGACGTTTCCGATAGCTTAACAATGTCTAATCCCATTTTCCGCCAAATAGGATTCTTCGGAGCGTTCGAGCACGATATAAATGATAGCCGTGACGAACAGCATGTTTCTTGGCTGTTGCGCACCGAGCATGATTTTGGTGAAGATAACTTAGCGTATGCTTTGATATCTCGAGGCTATAAAGCTGGCGGATTCGATATCAATGGACTTGGCGGCAGTAAAGGCACAACACCTAAATCAGATTTTGAGTTCGATGAAGAGCAAGCAACTAACTTTGAAATTGGAACCAAGCTCAAGTTACATGATGGTGCTGCAACCCTTAACGGTAGTTTGTTCTATACCGATTATAAAGATCTCCAGGTGACGCAGTTCACTGGAGCAGCATTTGAACTAGGTAATGCGGCTCAGGCCATCACCAAAGGTGTGGAAGTGGATTATCGTCATGCATTAACTAGCGAATTGACGTTTTCTGCAACAGCCACAATGCAGGATTTTGAATTTAAGGGCTACTTATCAAGCTGTAACCAACGCCAGCTAAATGGTTTGGAGGAAGGTTGTGTCGATGGAGCACAAAGTCTTGATGGTAAGGGTGGCCAGTTTGCCCCTGACCTGTCTGCTAACATTGCCATGGATTATCAGACCGCGGTTTCGGCGAGTCTTATGTTAAAAGCTAACATGAACTTGGTTTATTCGGATAGTTACTTTACTCAGCTAGGTCTGGATAAAAATACGGAGCAGGAAAGTTACACCAAACTGAATGCTCGTGTGGCTTTAGCCTCAGCAGAAGACACTTGGGAAGTAGCATTGATTGGTAAAAACCTAACGAATGAAAAGGTAAGTGTTAACAGCTTTGATTCGCCTATTGCTTCAAACTTCCCTCTGACTTATGTCAAATTTATTACCCAACCACGTCACCTAGCTTTGCATGCTAGCTACAACTTCTAAGGTGGCTTAGCACTTGCCCAATCCGTTAGCTCCGGATTGGGCAATTTTTTAACTGTCAGGCATGGATCCATAAAGACGAAGAGTGACAATCACATAACGACAAGATGTCATTTCCTTAAATGGCCATACCCTAGATATTTTGATGTTTAGAATCCTGATTTTTTACACTGAAATCATAACTTTGTGAGATGAGACTGCGTGCAAGTCAAATAATCAGTGTCAACTTTATAGCTTGAGGCAATTCACTATGTCAGAAACTCCATTTGTTGAATACAGAACGGAAGGTGCAATAGCCTTTATTCATATTAATCGTCCAGACGTTCTTAATGCCTTTAGTCGAGAAGTTTATAAAGGGGTTAATGACTCACTTAAACGTTTTAATGAAGATGATTCCCTACGCGTTGCGGTTTTTAGTACGGCCGGTCGCTCATTCAGTGCTGGCGTCGATTTGCGTGATTTAAAAACAGCAATGGCTGAGGCAGGTATAGACGATCCGATGCCGTTAGCTCCTCAATACAGCATAGATCATGAAGATCTAGCATTTTCAGAAAAACCCATCATTGCCGCGATTCAAGGTCAATGCTATGGCCAGGGTATGACATTGGCAATGTCTTTTGATTTACGCGTCGCTGCTGACGATGCTCAATTCTGTCTTCCAGAAGTAAAAATTGGTATCGCAAGTGTCCACGGCACTTTACGTTGTGTGAAAAATGCAGGCCTAGGTAATGCTTTGGAATTGCTTTTGCTCGGCGAACCTCGTTCTGCAGAGTGGGCACAGCGTGCAGGTTTGGTGAATGAGTTGGTGCCAGAAGATCAATTGTTATCGCGTGCCACTGAATTGGCTCAGGCGATTGCCTCAATGGACCCGAAAGCGATCTACGCCACCCGAAAAGTTGCTTATTACGCTCAGTATCATGACTTTGAGCAAACCGTAGCGCTGGGTGCTCAGTGCCGCGAAGAAATGTACCGCAAAGATTAGTCAGTGCAATCCAATTATTTACTGTGAGAGGTTGTCACAGTAAATAATAAAAGGACGAGCCATGAATGAAATAAAGTCGCAAATAGTCGGTAGTCATTGGGGTCATTACCAGATAACCACTGATGCAGAGGGAATTGTCGCCGTTGAACCCATAGCTGAGGACAGTCACCCCTCTGCAATTGGTGAGTCTTTGATGGATTCGCAGGATGCTAATTGCCGTGTCAGTGACCCCATGGTTCGCGTTAGTTATTTGCGCGGTGATTCGGATCATCGTGATCGTCGTGGGCGGGAAGCCTTCGTTCGCGTTAGCTGGGACTGCGCGCTTGATTTGGCGGCTAAGGCACTCAAAAAAACTATTGATAAACATGGAAACGAGGCCATATTCGGTGGCTCATACGGTTGGAGTAGTGCGGGACGTTTTCACCATGCTCAGAGTCAGCTACATCGTTTCCTAAATACCTTGGGTGGTTACACTGCCTCAGTAAATACCTACTCGGCCGCTGCAGCCGAAGTGATTTCGCCGCATGTCATTGGCTTTAATCTACTGCGCGATGGCGAGCTGGCCGACTATCAGGATATCGCTGAGCACTCAGATTTAGTCCTAGCTTTTGGCGGCTTCTGTCAGCATAACAATCAAGTTGTGCCAGGAGGCGTGGGTGATCATCGCGAACAGCAGGTACTCCAATCTTTGGTCGATAGAAACGTTGAGCTGATTAATATCAGCCCAATGCGCGACGATATGCCGGATTTTATCAGCGCCGAGTGGTTCACGCTTCGCCCTAGTTCAGACGTTGCTCTTATGCTTGCTCTGGCTTACGACATGGAGGTGCGTGGACGTGTTGATCAAGACTTTCTTGAGCGTTACACGACAGGCTATGCATTGTTTCGTCGCTATTTAATGGGTGAGTCTGACGGTTGCCCCAAAGACATTCATTGGGCCGCTCCAATATGTGGTGTCGCGCCAGATAAGCTGCAAGCGTTAGCTGATAAATTGGCTAGTAGTCGTCGCCCACTGCTTACGGTTGGGCTGGCGCTGCAACGTCAAGAGCACGGTGAGCAGTGTATCTGGATGATTGTGGTTTTGGCCGCTATGTTGGGACAAGTAGGCTTGCCCGGTGGTGGATTCGCGCTTGGATGGGGTAGTAACGGCCGTGGCATCTATGGTCGCAAGGAACCTCCTTTTGCTTGGGGTAGTTTGGATCAAGGCACTAATCCTACCAATAGTTTCATTCCAGTCGCTCGTATCACTGACATGCTATTGAGCCCAGGGACAGAGTATTTTTATAATGGCCAGCTTCGCACCTACCCAAAGATTGAGCTGATATATTGGGCTGGTGGTAATCCCTATCACCACCATCAGGATTTGAATAAGCTGCGAGAGGCATGGCGGCAACCCGAGACGGTCATTGTTAATGAGTCTGCATGGACAGCTACCGCGCGGCATGCAGATATTATCTTTCCTGCCACGACCTTTATTGAACGTAACGATATTGTCTGCGGAAAAGATTGCTTTGTATTGCCATCCCGACAAGCTCAAACATCTTATGCTGAGTCACGCTCTGACTATGAAATATTTTCTGCGCTGAGCACAAAGCTAGAGGCAGAAGCGGCTTTTACAGAACATCGAAATGAGATGCAGTGGCTTGAGCATCTTTACAGTATTTCACGGACTAATGCCGCTGAATTAGACATAACACTGCCTAGTTTTGAAGATTTTTGGCAAGGTGGTCCGTTAAACCTAGAACACCAAATAAAGCCGCGTGAGTTCTTGATCGAAAGCTATCGGCGTGACCCTGAACGATACCCACTCAAAACACCCTCGGGAAAAATTGAGATTTACTCTCAAACTATTGCTGATTTTGATATGGCTGACTGCCCTGGTCATCCGGTTTGGATGGAAAAAGCAGATTATCTAGGTGCTGCTATGGCTAGCCATTATCCATTACACATGATCTCTGCACAGCCAAAGAATAAATTGCACAGTCAGTTTGATTTTGGTCGGTATAGCCTTAAAGACAAGGTGGATGGGCGTGAAGTGGTTCGAATTAACCCCTTGGACGCATCAGCTAGGCACCTTAAAGAGGGGCAATTAGTCAGGGTATATAACCAGCGCGGGGCTTGTTTGGCGGCTGTTGGGCTTAGTGAAGATGTCATGCCTGGAGTCGTTTGTTTGCGAACCGGTGCGTGGTTTGATCCGGATGACCAAACTGGTCTTGAGCGTCACGGCAATCCCAATGTGCTGACGCCAGATCGAGGGACGTCGAGTTTGGCGCAGGGGCCGATCGCCCATAGTTGTTTAGTACAGATAGAAGCTTATCAAGGCGATGCACCGGCGGTGATGTCATTTAAATTGCCCGAGATTATTAGCGCAGTGTGAAAAAGATTCACCCTCGCTTACAAAGTAGAAATGGATACAAAAGGTAAACACAATGAAACACACTCTGTGGAATGAATATGCTGAAACACTTCAAGGCGAAGAGCTTGAGGCCTTGCAGTTACAAAAACTAAAAAAGTTGTTGGTTTACGTATACGAAAATTCTAGTCACTACAAAGAGAAATTTGATGCTGCAGGGGTAAACCCTTATGAATTTTCCTCCTTAGAGCAATACAAGGATTACCCAACGTTTGACAAGTACGAGGAGCGCGCCAGCCAGAAGCGTTCGCAAGATGAGTTGGGCCACCCCTACGGCATGCATTTGTGCTGTGATATTGCTGATGTTAATCGTACTAGCGCCTCCTCAGGGACTACCGGCACGCCGAGCTTTCAAGGCGCCACAAGAAATGATAGAAAAATCATGAGTGAGAATAATGCGCGAGCGTTGCACAGAATGGGTATTAGCCCGTCTGACTCAGTCTTGTACGCTGGCGTAATGAGTATGTGGGTGGCGGGTATCCCTGCCATTGACTCACTACTCGACTACGGCGTCAACGTCATTCCAATTGGTGCATTGGTGGGCAGCGTTAAAGTGGTCGAGATGGCCGCGCTAACACACCCCAAGGCGATTATGTGCACACCTTCATTCGCCCGTCATATGATAAAAACCGCGAAGACCAAGACCGACATTGATCTCACTAAGGTCGGTATTCAGAAGGTGTTGGTTTACGGCGAGCCAGGGGGCAGTATTCCTGAAATTATTGAAGAAATTTCATCAGGTTTTGGTGGCGCAACGGTGTATGACCTTATGGGGGGTACAAGTGCATTGAACCCTATTTTCGTTTCTTGCGAAGCCCACGATGGCTTGCATTTCATTGCCCCTGATCACGCCTATGTTGAGGTCCGTGATCTCAATACGGGCGAAATCTTACCCATTGAAGATGGGGTTGAAGGTGAACTGATCTACACCGGGATGGATCGAGAATGCGGTCCACTGATACGTTTCCGAGACGGTGACAAGATGACAATCACTACCAAGCCATGTTCCTGTGGTCGCCCCGGTTGGCGGGTTAAGGTGCTGGGACGCGCCGATGATATGTTGTTGGTTAAGGGCGTCAATGTTTTCCCGTCGGCCATCCAAGATGTTGTTTTGAAAATGCAGGGTGAGCTTACCGGCAATATGCGTATTGTTAAGTTTTCTGAATCGCCTGTGATTGAGCCACCTATGCAACTCAAAGTTGAATTGTGTGGCCACGTAGACAGTGAGTCAGCTCAGGGTATTGCCAAAAAATTAGAAGATGAAATTCAAAGAGTACTGAGATTTAAAGCCGAAGTGACGACCTTTGCCGAGGGTGACTTGGTCATGGAGTACGGCGCTACGGGTAAGGTCAAGTTGGTTGAGAAAGCCTACTAAAAAAATGCTAAACAACGAAAGTCGCGGGAGAAAATAGTATGAATTACGATGAGAGTTATGCTGATAGCTTGGGTATTGAACATAACCGAGAAATTATTACACGCTTACAGCTAGCTATGGCTAGTGAAGATCTCGATGCTTTGGTGGTTTTTCGACCCGATTACTTCCATTGGATCAATACCCATCAATCCGTATTTATTGATGGCGGTATTATTGGTATGGCGATGTTGATCATACCGCGCGAGGGTAATCCAGTCGGGATTTGTTCGGAGCATGAATACGACGCGATGATTGAAAGTTCGGCTATTGATGACTGGCGTGCGGTGCAGTTTTGGACTGGGATGGAAGATCGCTATACCAAGCCAGAGCAGGGCGAAATGCGCTATGCCAGTGATGTTCGTATTACGTCACCAGAGGGTATCCGTCCTTTCGTTGTGAGCCTAAAAGAAACCCTTGAAAAAGAAGGCTTACGAGGCGCAAAACTTGGCATTGAGCTCAATAATTTGACGGTGGGCTTGCACCAATTATTGGTGGCTGAGTTGGCTGGTTTTGAAATGAAAGACTCCAACCCGCTATTGCAGAGCGCTAGAGTCCTCAAAACGGCTTACGAAATATATAACATGCGTTATGCGGCCCATCAACAGTGGACAGTTTGTCACGAAATTATGATGAATTTGAAACCGGGTGACAGTTACGCAGAACTTCGTCAGCGCATTCAAGAGGGTGTGGCCCATGCGCCTTCGGTTGATGGTAATAGGTTTTTAATGATTTATATGGGAGATACGCCAGCGGCGACGTCACGCAATTTTGATCGACGTCTCGCCAAGGGTGATATGTTATCCATTGATCTTGGCTTCACGGTGCGAGGCTATGTGTCGGACTCGGGTCGTGCCTATGTAATGGGTGAGCCTTCGGATTTACAACGCCAGATTGCTGAGACCTACGCGCATGCGCATGACGTGGTTAAAAAGGCGATGGTTCCTGGCGCGAGAGTGGGGGACCTCTATGACATGGCCGCAAGCATGGTGAGAGAGAAGGGCTTATCCGATTTCCGTCGTGGCCATATTGGGCATGGATTAGGCTGTTGTACCTACGTGGAGGAGTTCCCTTTCATCATGAACGGTGCTGACACGATTTTGCAGCCCAATATGATGATGACCCTTGAAATTCCGTTTTACGGGCGAGGCCTTGGTGGCTATTTTGAAGAGGATATTCTGTTGATCACGGAAAATGGTCACGAATCTCTGACATCAGCGCCCTTTGGTTTGAATCTGATCTCAGCTTAGTCGAGGACCTTGGCTCAAAATGCATATTTTCGGTGGTCACAGCTCAGATGGGCTGTGGCTTACCGTGTCCACAAGCCGATGATAATGCTTTGAGTTAACACTATATCGACGCTGGATATTCATTTGATGGAAGGCAATGGGGAAACTAACTCATCTTTGACCGAGCCAATGACAACGCTTGTTTCGATGCCAAACACTCCGGGGAGCTCTGAGAGAACCTCCCGTAGAAATTTATTATAAGTTTCCATGTCTTTGTGACGCAATGTCAGGATGTAGTCATGAGGCCCAGACACGAGGCTGCAACTGGTGACCTCTTTAAGATCTGACACTTGACGCTCAAAGTCAGCGATGGTGGCTTGGTCGCGACTTTTAAGCTTGATGAAGACAAACAGCTTTTGATTGTAACCACATTGATTCAAGTCGACATCGACAGTGTATCGCTTGATAACACCTTCCTTTTCAAGCTTACGGACGCGGCGGCGCACGGGTGTCGGTGAAAGATTAACAATCTCCGACAGTCTTTCAATGCTCAGTCGTGAATCGGTTCCAAGTGCAGTGAGGATTTTTTTATCGTATTCATCCATAATAGTCAATATCAGCTAAATTCTTGGTAAATATTAGCAAATATTGGAAGGTTATTACTACTTAAAAAGCTGGATAATTCTTAAATCTGATCCCGAATATTTAAGAATGTTACTTCTTTTTGACGTTAATGTATGACGCGAATGACCAAACTCGTAGGAGTAAATATGACCGAAATGCTTGATACCCAAAATGGTGATGTCGATCCAGAAGAGACAAGTGAGTGGATCGATGCGTTTAGCAGCGTTCACGCCTTCGGTGGTGAAGCAAGAGCGCGGTTTTTGCTCAAGAAATTGGAAACATTCGCGAAAACGGAGGGCATTTACTCTGGAGAGCAGTCTTTTTCCTCTTATAGAAATACCATCAGTCTCAAACAACAGGGTGTCTACCCTGGCAATTTAGACATCGAGGCACGTTTGACAGCGATTTTACGGTGGAATGCGCTGGCAATGGTAATCCGTGCTAATCAAGCCTACGGCGGGCTCGGCGGCCATATTGCGAGTTATGCCTCAGCAGCTGAGATTTTCGAGACGGGTTTCAATCATTTTTTCAGGGCGCGTACCGAAGATTTCGGCGGTGATTTGGTGTTCTATCAACCTCATTCTGCCCCTGGCATTTATTCCCGCGCCTATCTCGAAGGACGGTTGACCAAAGCACAGCTAGATAATTATCGGCAAGAAGTCGCTGGCAACGGGCTCAGCTCTTATCCTCACCCTTGGTTGATGCCTGATTTTTGGCAATTTCCCACTGGCTCTATGGGAATAGGCCCACTCAATGCGATCTATCAAGCGCGCTTTATGCGTTATATGGACTCAAGAGGTCTCGCGAAAGCTGAGGATCGCCATGTATGGGGGGTGTTCGGTGATGGAGAAATGGATGAGCCTGAATCTATTGGGGGCTTAACGCTGGCTGCTCGCGAAGGATTGGATAATCTGACCTTTATAGTCAATTGCAATTTACAGCGACTCGACGGCCCCGTTCGAGGCAACGGTCAGGTCATCCAAGAGTTGGAATCGCTCTTTATTGGAGCGGGTTGGAACGTTATCAAGGTGCTGTGGGGATCTGAATGGGATGAGTTGTTTTCTCGCGATACCGAGAATGTACTCCTTTCGCGGTTTGCAGAGACCGTCGACGGTCAATACCAGAACCTGGGTGCGAAGGATGGAGACTACAACCGAGAAAAGTTTTTTAATGCCGATCCTCGTTCGAAAGCGCTCGTGCAACACATGACCGAAGCCGAGATTAATAATCTGAAGCGAGGTGGGCATGACTTTAGAAAGTTATATGCCGCGTTTGCCGCCGCTAAAGCCCATAAAGGACGTCCGACCGTGATTCTTGCAAAGACCAAAAAGGGCTATGGTATGGGACGGGCAGGTGAGAGCCGCATGATCGCCCACCAGGCGAAGACACTAGATACCGAGGCGCTTTTCGAGTTTCGTGAGCGCTTCAAATTGCCCATTTCTGATCAGGATGTAGAGGCGATGAATATTTTCACGCCTGATGCTAATAGTGAGGAATTACAGTACCTCCATGAGCGTCGTGCGGCGTTGGGTGGATATCTTCCCGTTCGCCAACGAAAGGCACCAAGCTCGTCGGTCGTGGCGGTCCCCCATCTTAAAAGCTACGGTAAATTTGCTCTCGAAGCCGAGGGTAAAGTGATGTCTACCACGATGGCTTTCGTGCGATTACTGAGCGGCATGCTGAAAGACAAGGCGTTCGGTCCTCGTATTGTCCCTATTGTCGCAGATGAGGCGAGAACGTTTGGTATGGATAGCTTGTTTCGACAAATCGGTATCTACTCGCCAGATGGACAGTGTTACACACCCGAAGATGCTGAATCGATGATGTTTTACAAGGAAGCTAAAAATGGGCAGTTGTTGCAAGAAGGGATTAACGAAGCGGGCGCCCTGGCATCTTGGACCGCTGCAGCCAGCGCCTATTCTATCCATGGTGTGCCGATGCTGGCTGTCTACACCTATTACTCGATGTTTGGTTTTCAGCGCGTGGGTGACCTCATTTGGGCCGCCGCCGATCAACGGGCGCGTGGATTTCTGATTGGCGCCACGGCAGGCAAAACCACACTGTCGGGAGAGGGTCTGCAGCACCAAGATGGCACCAGTCAATTGATTGCGGCGACCGTTCCCAATTGTCGCAGCTACGATCCAGCCTATGCCTATGAGTTGGCGGTAATTGTCGATTATGGCAGTCGCCGAATGATGGAAGAGCAAATCGATGAGTTTTACTACATTACCGTGATGAATGAAAACTATGCGATGCCGACCATGCCTGAAGGGGTGGAAGAAGGAATTCTCAAGGGTATGTATCAACTGGCGAGCCGTGGCGAGGATCAGAATAGCGTTCGTGTTCGTTTGGTTGGATCGGGCACGATTCTTCAAGAAGTCATCGCTGCCGCGGATATTTTGCATACGGAGTTTGGTATTGCCGCAGACATTTTCAGCGCCACCAGTTTTGCTGAGCTTGCGCGGGATGCGGATGAGACTGCACGACAAAAACGCTTGAATCCCGGTCAATCTGCTCTCGATAGCCATGTAGAGACATTATTTAAAGGCAATCTCCCCGTTATCGTTGCAACGGATTATGTCCGCG
>Ga0209961_1000288_pt1 | contig 17943 bp, 23 predicted proteins | sample SalPonA_B_H2O_MG_FD_185719 | JGI IMG/M metagenome (GOLD analysis project Ga0209961, IMG submission 185719) | Water microbial communities from South San Francisco under conditions of wetland restoration - Salt Pond MetaG R2A_B_H2O_MG (SPAdes)... | ecosystem: Environmental > Aquatic > Non-marine... | reverse complement strand
CACACTTGCGCCGATGGTACTGCGTTAGCGGGAGAGTAGGTCGCCGCCATTTTTCCAAAGCCCATTCTAGTAATAGAATGGGCTTTTTTTTGTGCTATACTTTGTGTTGAAGGGCCCTGCCTAAAGGAGGCAATGACCTCCTCTTAGATAAGGCCTAACCTCGCGCTACTTGGATTTATGGGTGCGTATTCCGAAGGGAAGGTAGAGTGGGCAGAAGCTAATCAAGCTGGTCAGTAGGAATACAATGGCGAGTGCACCAAGGATCAGGGCGGTGGTCCCTGATATGGTTTCTGTGAAGTAGAGTCCGGCAACAACAAGCGCTATAAGTACGCGAATGATGCGGTCTGTATTACCCATGTTCTTTTTCATAGTAATTGAGTTTTAGTTACACTTTAAGTTAGTTGATTACTCCTTTGAATTCACGGGAATGGTGATATTGTTTTTAAAGTCAACAGGAATGATCACTGTACTTCCAGGATTTTTAGAGGAATCTCTGATAGCGTCGCGTAAATCAACCCCTTCAAAGAATTCTAGGACATCCTTGGCAGTAATACTGTTGTCGATGTCGTGTAAAAAGGCCTTAATCGCTTCGCTGTTACCTTCGGCGATTTCTTTTCTAAACTCTTTGAAGGCGCGCGCCTTGATTTTAAGACTCTCGCCTTCAGCATCAGCTTGTCCAATCATTTTAATACGAACGGCATCTGCCTTATTTTGTGCAGCTTCTTTTTCTCGTTTAGAGGCAATTACTTCATCAAAGGCGACCTTCAACTCATTAGAAGGCTGTGGATCATCTACAAGTACGTTAATGATCTCATAACCGTATTTATCGAAGCGTTGGCTTAGTGTTTCGTCAACGGCACGCTCAAAACTCTCGTTGCTTTTGAAGAGTTCTTGCATAGTGAGGTTAGATGCTTCCCCACGCAAGGTATTGAGGATGTATGATTTCATTTGAGCCTGTGGATCGTCCAATTCATAATAGGCTTGCTCCACTTTGGTTTCGATCACTTTGAATTGGAGTGCCCAAGGGATGGTGAGGAAGGCATTGTCGGAACTTTTTACAGTGACATCACCTTTGATTTCTTGAATATTGAGTTCGATGACGCCGTCTTTGACAACAATTGGCCAAGGAAGTTTGAGACTCAGCCCGGGTTTGGTGCTTTTGTGGAACTTACCGAACATGGTGAGCACAACGGAAGATTTTTGACGTGTGACGACAAAGGAGGTGATAACGGCAATCACTCCGTAGATAGCGAGGAGGACGAAAACGATAGTCCCTCCTGGAGATGAAATTTCATTCATGGGTTAAGGAATTGGTGAAGTCTTAAGTTATTAAAAATTTAATAGCTTCAGCCCACCCCATGAACGTGGAAAGTTGGTTTATGGAAACTTCGGGAATTTAGAGAAGTCGCGCTGACGCTTCTCTAGAAAGGCGTTTCGACCTTCGACAGCTTCTTCAGTGCCATAGGCCAAGCGTGTAGCCTCACCGGCATATACTTGTTGTCCTACGAGTCCATCGTCAATAAGATTGAAGCCAAACTTGAGCATTTTAATGGCGGTAGGTGATTTGGTCATAATCTCTTGTCCCCAATCGTAAGCGACTTGTTCCAATTCTTCATGCGGAACTACTTTGTTTACCATGCCCATTTCATAGGCCTCCTGAGCAGAGTATTCAGCGCCAAGGAAGAAGATTTCACGTGCACGTTTTTGCCCGACTTGACGTGCGAGGTAGGCCGAACCGAATCCACCATCGAAACTAGCCACATCCGCATCTGTTTGCTTGAAAATAGCATGTTCTTTACTGGCAATGGTCATATCACAAACCACATGAAGACTGTGTCCGCCACCTACTGCCCATCCTGGTACGACAGCGATGACTACTTTATTCATGAAGCGGATTTGACGTTGAACGTCCAGAATGTTGAATCGGTTAACGCCATTAGCACCTTTGTAACCTGTATTAGAGCGTACGCGCTGATCACCGCCAGAACAGAATGCCCAACCTCCGTCTTTAGGGGAAGGACCTTCGCCTGTGATGAGTACAACACCTATTTCCTGACTTTCGTGACAAATGATCAGTGCTTCCCAAAGCTCATCTACGGTTTTTGGAGTAAAGGCATTGCGCACTTCAGGACGGTTGATGGCAATGCGCGCCACGCCGTTGAGTTGCTTGAAGGTGATCTCTTCGTATTCTTTTACCGTTTGCCAATCGAGTTGAGCCATGGGTGTGTGCTTTTGTTAGATGTGCTAACAAAGTTACGACGAAAGTTCTTTGAAGCGGGGAGATTAGCCGATGCGTTTATGAGATCCGTCGCACTGCGGCATTCGTTTTGAGAGCCCGCAAATACAATCGTTCATACCATAGCCGTCGAGTATGCGTTGGCGATTTTTAGCAATTCGTGCGATTGTAGTCTTCTCTTGTTTTGCGCCATTGAAATGGATTAAGTAGGCGCGTTGCCTTCCCGGTGTAAGTTTTTCAAAGGCTGTTTTGAACGGGTTATCTTCCATGAAAAGTTGTTCAAGCGCCGGAGGAATGGGTTCACTAGCACGAGATTTAGAAACTTGAATGCCGGATTTTTCTACTTCTATTGCCTCGAAAATGTATTCGGTGATCGTCCTTTCATGGCGCTTTATGGACGTAAGGTCCGTAAACTTGAAAAGTCGCATGGATTGAGAATTGGGCCCAGCTTTTGAAAGTAGTTGTGCTGAATCTGCGAGCAGTGCTCCTTTGAAGAAGCTTAAGCTGCAGTAGTCCTTGAAAACAGCGAGCATAACGACATTTTTTCCGGCGAGCGTGTAGCACGGTGAACCCCATTTGCAATCTTCTTCGAGCCCCGTTGATAGTAGGAGTTGCCGCAGCAGTGCCAATTCTTCAGTGTAAGAATGGACCTTGCACTCAGGTGTTGAATGCTTTGAACAGCGCCCACAGCCTTCGGTGAAAAATAAATCAGCAGAGGTGTTCATAGGTGTGTCTTTGTTTTTTAGCAGTTGTTTTTGTTCTTCTTTGAGTAGATAAATGCACCAGTTCCAAGTAAAACATATATCGCTATGATAAATAAAAACTGCTCTTTGTTTTCGTTAAATTCAAAATGAACAATTATCACCGCAGCTATGAATAACCCGAGTAATGCTGCAATTGTGATTAAAGGAGAGGAATTCGTTTCACGTCTCTTCTTATGATTGGTATAGGCCATTAATAAGGAAACGATAATAAAGGTGATGCTTCCGAATTCTAATATTACTTGTAAACCTCCAGTAGCTAAGAGAACAAAAGCTAAAGCACTCATGGTTATGATGGCTCTGCTCGGTATGCTGTTTTTTATCTTTTTCCCTATCGATTTAGGAAAATACCCGTCATTGGCGATCACTGCCATGAGTCTGGATGCACCGAAAAGAGTACCGCTAATTGCGCTTGAAGTAGCTAATAATGCTCCAAAAATCACGGTGAACTGTCCGAATTGCCCTAAATAATTTTTAGCTCCAGCAGCTAATGCATATTCTTTATCTGCGATGATCATTTCTTTTGGAATGGCAGATAACGCTGCTATTGACAGAACTATGTAGAGTAGAGTTGCAATCCCAATCGAAGTATAGATTGCTCGAGGAATATTTTTCTGGGGATTCTCCATCTCATTGTAGGCATGGATTACTAATTGAAATCCTTCATATGCCACAAAAGTTATAGCCGATACTATTAAAATTTGAGTGAGGCTGGTTTGGCTTTCAAAAACGGGTATTAGGTTTTGAAAATCTCCTTTACCGGATAATAGGCCGGAAATGAACAATAAGACAATGATTTTGGAATAGACTAATATGTCTTCCAATTTCCCCATTCCCTTCACACTAACGATATTGACTAAGGCAAAAATGGAAATGATAAGTCCCGCAACTAACTTTTGCCAAATGAGTTGATTAAGGCTTTCAAATTGGCTACAGAAATAAGAAGCAAACGTAAATGCGTATAAAGCTAAGGTGCTGATATATCCAAAAACGATTAACCACCCAATTATGGATGAAGCGAGTTTGTTGTTTGGAAAAGACTTTTTAAAAAATGAATAGGTTGCACCCTCGTCTTGATAAAATAGTGCCAATTTCACATATGAATACGCAGCAAATAAAGCCAAAACGCCGCCAATGAGAATAGCCACTGGTGTTGCATTTCCAATATTTTCTGTGGCTATACCTAAAATGGAGAAGATTCCTCCTCCTACCATTCCTCCCAAGGCAATTGCAATCAACTCGCCTAATCCTAGATCTTTTGTTCTTTTTCTAGTGAGTTTGTTCATGTTCTATTCAATCGGTATATAGAAGTCAACAAATGCCTTTCTTTCGGGATGTTCATTAAAGTTGTTATGATAAATTTCAAAAGGGTTTCTGTCGGCTTTTTTATACCCGTTTTCGTTCATCCATATAAATAGTCCTGTCCACGATTTTTTAAATTCGTTCATGCCTATTTCGAAACTGCCAACGATAAATTTTCCCGCTTCGATTGAGGTCAGTCCAATTTCTCCGTCTGTTTCAATTGGTGTATCAAGCAATATAGAAGCGCTCATTCTTACTTTGTCCGCTTGTGTCAATTTGAAACTATCGTGATAAATCGTTATCAATTTTGTCTGGTCGTTCATTAATCCTTGAGTTGTTGCCCATTGTATTAATTTTTCATAAGTGTCTTCTAAGTATTGAGATCCGATACATGTAATATATGCCAGATTCATTTTTGACGTTTCTGTAATTTCAATTTTTGGATTCATTTACAACCGTTATTGTTTTAAGGGAAGCATTCAGTCTAACGTCCCGGCAAAACGAAAAGCTGGCTAGGAACGTTTTAGCCATTGTTAGCACCAGTTTTTATTTCTTTTCGCATAATTTTTTCAATTTTACGACCTTTTGCTAATTCATCATACAACTTATCTAAATACCTGCATTTTCTATATAATTCAAATTCATCCGGTATTTCTTCAATACGATAACCACAAACTACTCCCTTAATGAGGTGAGCATTGGGATTCAATTTTGCTTTTTCAAAGAATGTTTCAAATGTTGCTTTTTCATCAATCAATTCCTGCACTTTTTCTTCATCAAATCCAGTTAGCCATTCTATTATCTGGTGAAACTCTTCTTTTGTTCTACCATTCTTCTCTAACCTATTTATATAATGAGGATAAATAGATGCAAAAGTCATTTGGGCAACTTTTTCGTTTTTTTCAGCTGTAACTTTCATTACTATTTGATTTTCTTGAATTGGTGCTAAGTTGTTGAATCTAACCTCGTATCAGCAGAGGTCGTTTTGGTTTACTTCAAGATAAACAAAAGTGCGGTGCGCCCGGATAGGAGTTGTTAGCCCTCGTTTAGGGTAGAAACTCTTGTCTTCCTATGATGGTCATAATTTCGACCGATTCATTTTCAACTCTGAAGTTAATGGTGTCTACTCCTGAGATGCATCTTCGGTATCCACTTGCGATATAAGAAACATATTCGAAGGAATAAGGACGCTGGGTTATTTCTTCAAACCAATCGAAGAAGGCAAGAAAGTACTTTTCGGCTCTTGCGGCTCCAAAGTTCCGAGTGCTATATTCATGAATTCTTATTAAATCCTCTTTAGCAAGTTTACTGAGCTTATAATTAGCCATTCATTCGGCGTTTACCTTCGGCTAGAATTTCAGCTGCCGATTCATTCGTAAACCCTGATTTTTCGGCCAAGGCCAATTTCATCCTAATGAATTCCATTTCCTTGGCACTTTCTCGTGCCTTTCGAATAAGATCGTTGATAATCTCGCTTTTACTTGAGTACTCTTTAGACTCAACTAAACTGTTTAGCCATTCATTATTTGGCTCCGTGAATGATATGCTTTGACGACTCATATTCTTTGCTTTGGTGTAAAAATACACCAATATCGCACCAAAAGCAAGTCAGGACTAAGCGTTTAGCTATGATGCGTGTCTCGGAGGTCATGCACTATAGCCATTGTTAGACGCAGTCAATTACTCATTATTCTGGCGAAGTTTTTCTCTTCGTTTAATATATCTCGAAATGTACGCCATGAGGAATCCACCAAGAATGTATACGATTATCTTAAATGTAAACCCTTCGGCAATCTTTTCTTTAAGATCATCCAATGATGAATGTAACAGTAAGATATCGTTAATGAGAAAGAAAAAAAGACTCCAGAGTAATACGCTAATCCAAAATACTTGGTTGGGTGATTTTTTTATTGAGTTCATTTGAATTACGTCTAAGTTTGGTATAAAATCGGTTCACAGGCTTTCTGTTTCGGACCTATTCAAGATACATTAAAGTAAGAGATAGTCAAGTCTTTGTGGATATTTAGGAGTTATCACCAAAACTAGACTATCTCCTCAAAGAGGCTATAACTTTTGAATAGATCATATACATTGTTAGCCTTTAGTTATTTAAAGCTTCAATTCTTTCTTTATGGTAGTCGTTGCCACTCAGTTCAAACGCCTTTTTCAAGTATTTTAAAGCGTTCTCTTTGTCGTTTTGAGATTCATAATATTCCGCCATCGAATCATAGGCATTCGCATTAGTGGGATTTTGCTTGATGTTCATTTCAAAAAACATAAACGCCTTTTCAGGTTGGCCCATTTGCATATTCATATAACCATATCCGTTTAACATTTCATCGACCATTGGCGCTGTGGGAACACCAAAATGTTCGGTATAGATTTTTTCCTGCTCCTTCAATAGCGAAACCAATTCTTCTAAAGTGGTTTCTGGATTATTATATTTTTGCGGAGATTTAAACTGATACCATTCAAAAAGAAAAATCAACCCGTCTCTCATAGATGGCAGTGGCACTGTACCGTGCAAATCTTCGGGGTACGCTTTCCATGAAAAATTCAACTGATTTTGACTTTCGGCTAATCGGGCGAACTCTACAATAGACCGTGCAGGCAACGAAAACTCTGAAGAATCGCTCATCACATTGTCCATGGTTACACTTTCATCTTGCATGTTTAACATCTCTGCGGCAAGCGAGACAAAAAGCGATTTCCCTTCGTAGTCTTCGGTTTGAAACTTGTCTTTGGCTTGCTTCAATAATTTCTGATTGTCCCAATCCAAAGTCGGATCTATGGCGATGTAATTTTGAAAGAGATGTGCATGGTTAACCAGCATATTTATAGCAAACTGACCCGCGTGAGAATGACCGATCAACGTACGGTAGGCTATGGTTGGATACGTGCTGTCTATATGTGGAATGAGCTCCTCCTCCATAAATCTAGTAAAGGTCTCTGCACCTCCCGTTTTATAATGAAATGCGCTACCGCGTCTCGTCTTCATCTCAGAGGTAGTTAGATCTCTGGTTCGATTCTCGCGATTAGAGACCCCTACAAGAATCATGTGTGGTAGGTAATGCCCCCAATAATTTCCATAAACAGCTTCCAAAGTGCTTTCTAAGGAAAATCCATCCATTAGATAAATCACGGCATATTTTTCATCATTATCTGGCTGAAAATTATCTGGTAATCTCACCCAAAAGTCTCGGCTTTCACTTAACGTTTTAGAGAATATGGAATCCTCTATTCGATTTTGAAATTGCTCTGATTGAGGCTCGATCGTTTGCGCAATTGCATTTTGATTTATCATTAAAATCGTTCCAATAACTATTGATAAGAAGGTGTGATATCTCATAAATTTATTTTTGAATTTCAATAGAATAAACATACAGTTTAAACTTAAAAACTATTGTTTGACAGTTATTCCTAATGAGGGCTAACAGTCTTGTATATGACTTCGTGTCCCGCGGCCGTGTGTTTTGGTTTAGCTTTTCAAAAGGTAACCAAAAGATCAACGCGGAAAGACATGAATCATGTGCGTTGTTCTGCGCTGTTATTCGGCGATTGAGATTCTAGGTTAGCAACGTTTAGTTTTCCAAAGCCTAGGAACCTTGTTTGCTGAGTTTGGGCCGATTTCGTCTTTCAAAATTCTCGTGAACCCTCGTCCAAACCTACTAATACTTCATTGCCAAAGGGCGGAGACTGGATGGTAGTTGGGAGGAATTGGCGAAAGAGTAGTTTTGGTTTGTAATCAAGACTATGGAACTGGGTTGTTGTAGCTGTTTTTTCCTGTAGAGCCATCTGGTCGGCGTACTTCTTTTGCAGGTGTTGGAAACACAAGTGTATTAGGCATAACCCTTTTAGGTCCGATGGTAAGCGATTCACTTTCACTGGTCAATTACTTTTAAGTGTAGTACGCTATTTATGATGAGAACAGCCTGGAAATATATATTCGTAGCATGGTTTACATGCTCGAGTCTTACGGCTCAACAAACGCTGCGGCTAAACTTGGGATCCACCAATATGATTATGGATGAAGACAGTCCAACCTCATTTGAAAGCCATAACGAATACCTATATGACATGTCCTACGGCTATAAAATTGGGGTATTTATCCCGAGCCTTTCTTTAGGTCATTCTACAAACTCAGGTGACTTTTTGGTGAACGTATCTGACATGGAGTATTTCAGTTCAAGCTTGTCTGAAACGTCCCTAGGAATTCACGGGCTTGTCGAAATCAATTCCGGAACGTTTGGAGCAAGCTCATTTTCATGGCTCTCCCTTCAGGCTGAAGTTAGTGCGTTGTACAATTTGAAGAAAGATTACTCTATTGCGTCACCGTATATTTCTCCGATATACGTGGATGACCAAAAACGCCGTTGGAGAGGCCGATTTTCGTACGGCTTGAAAATAGATTTGAGCGAGAGGTACGCAGTAAGCATACATTCCAGCTTTGTCAAGTATTTACCAGTGGATGGTTATTCATACGCGATTACGGAGGCAACTGACTTTTTCTATACCCACAATTTTGTGAGCAATTCCGTGGCCATTCATTACACGCTTTAAACCAAGGCGATTCACATAAAAAGTGAGTGAAACCTATTTGCGTAGAACGGTTTGGCTATGATGCGTGTCCCGCTGCGTTTATTGATTGTTAGGTTTCAATTTACACAAAAGGCAGCAGCGAATCGGCTTGGGATATATACGTTGTTATGGTCCGTCTAACTTAGTCGTAATGAAACCTGCATTTAGCTATGAGGATTTCATCATCCTTCACTTTGTAAATAAGCCTATGTTCGGAATCAATTCTGCGCGACCAAAATCCCTTATACTTATGTTTAAGGGGCTCAGGTTTACCAATAGCATCAAAAGGGTGTCTGGCGATATCCTTAAGTAATTGGTTGATCCGCTTGAGTAATTTCTTGTCTGTTTTCTGCCAATACAGATAATCTTCCCACGACTCATCTACAAAGACATAATTCATTCCTCAAAAAGTTCTTTAGTGAAGCTTGAGCCCTTGTTGAGTTTGTTGATGGCAGAGTCCAGTCGTTTTTCATTGATCTTTGACGACAACTCATGGTGAGTGGCATTTAATGAATTGTATTCAGCTAGAGACATAATCACAACACCGCTGTCCTTGCCGCGATTAATGATCAAAGTCTCAAAGTTCTGAGTCACCTTGTCCAGGTACTTCTTTAAATCCTTTCTTAAGTCTGAAATTGTGGCCGTCATCATAGCGTGTACATTTATATGTACAAATATACGTACATTATCAAAACCCGCAAACAAATCTGATGGGCCCTAAGGTTTGGTATATGAAGCGTTCACAGGCTTTCTGTTTCGGACTCATTCAAGATACGTCATAGCAAGAGATAGTCCAGGCTTTGTGGATATTTAGGAGTTATCAATAAAACTTGACTATCTCCTGGAAATGACTGTAACTTTTGAATGGATCATATACATTGTTGTGCAGCGTAATTCTCTCCCTCGTCATCCAACGAGCATTCCGAGAACATCCAATGTTCGATTCTAGTGAGCACATCTTACAAGCAGAGGCTGTTGGCACACCACCCTCGAGTATCCTCGAGTCATTTGAGCAGAGCATCTGAGCAGAATATCCTCGAGTGCATAGAGCACATCTTACGAGCAGAGGCTGTTGGCACACCATCCTCGAGTATCCTCGAGTCATTCGAGCAGAGCATCTGAGCAGAATACCCTCGAGTGCATTGAGCACATCCTGCTTGAGTACTTTAAGTGCTTACAATGGAGAACAGGCCAGATTATGCTGGACAACGACCCGTATATGTCCCGTGCCCGCTGCGATTATTGGTTATTAGGCTTGAATTTACGCAAAAGCCAGCAGCGGAGAAGCATGGGATATATGCGTTGTTCTGCTCAGCATTAAAACAATGGGAAGGACAACGAGAAAATGAAATTCCAATTCGGAACCAGATATTCGCTTTCATAGTATTCCGAGGCTCTGTTGGTCGCCATTAATGTTCTCGCTCGAACTCTAAAGTATCCGCTATTATAGAACGCCGAAAATGTTAGGTGCATTTCTTTTTGCTTGATCGTAATAGGCTTTCTCAAAAGAAATTCAAACATCAAAGTTGGATCAGAGAATGATCTGTACACCGTGGCCACGTCTTCGTATTCTACTTGGGTAAAACCCCTAAAATACTCTGTGTTGAAATAGAACGGTAGATGATATCGTACTCCCATGTCGAAGGATTTCGCAGAGGGTCCGAGTGAATAAAAACCTCCTATGAAAATAAAACCATGGTCGAACGAAGGGTTAAATCTACCCGCCTGTGCCCTATTAAAAGCGGCTAAGGATTCCGGGTTGAATTCTCTGTCGATTGTCTGAATTACCTCTGGATCCAATGTCACTCCCTTGGGTTGGACTCCAACATTTCCGAGCCCTGCGCCGAGGTCGATTTCTATTCGATTGGTTAGATGATAGTCAAGCTCTCCATTTACCCGCAATTTTAGTGTAGGGTTAAACTGAATAAGGTCCGTACCAATGGGTATGTAGACCTTTTGAAATGGAGGTTCATAGACTATGGACGTTCCAAAACGACCGCTCCATTTCTTGTCAATCTGGGCGGTCATTTTGAAAGTTGCCATGAACAACAGTACAAAGAATGTCATTAAAATTTTGAAACCTTTAATCACAGCTCAAGGTGTTTTGAACTGTTGCCGGATCAATGACAAAGTAACCTCTGAGGAACCGCACAGAATCAGTTTCTTTTGAGGCATTGTTCCAATTCAACAGGTCTTCGTCTGTATTTAGTGTTGAAGCCTTAAAACAGGTGTCAGTAGTTTCAATAGTCATGGAATCTGGACAAGCTGCACATGGCGTTAGGTATTTGATGTCCAAATAGGCATTTGGACTTTCAAAGTGGTACTTGATTATCACTGTGTCATTAGGTGCGAATGTCCTGTTATAAACAATGTGCGAACTTCCTCTCCATGCATTCACGGTAATTGAATCATCCAAGTCGTTTATCCATCCTACCTCCAGTGCTATACCAGTCCATTCTAACGGATAAAGTGGGTCTTTTGAGCATGAACCTGATACTAGGACGGTAGTTAGAAATAATATGGCCCTAAAGAACTTCATTGATGCTAGCTTTTCCATGCGGCAAACAAATCGGATACCTTGTTTACTGTTGGGTTCATTGATCTCTTTGCAATGATTTCATCTCTCCAGCTATTCCATGTCACAGGTGAGCTCGAGTGAAAATCAGCTTCTATCTCCGACAGTATAAAACCTGAGCAATAATCTTCTGGGCTACTGGCGCTATCTACTAAATCACGAACTAATCCTGTATAACCTCGCGTTTTAACTACTACTCCAGGGGTTCCTGCTGTAACGGAAGTTGCAATGTCATTGTCGTAACCTGGAAAGTATATTCTAGTTAAGAATACCTCCACTCCCGTGGCCATACTTTCCGCAGAATAAACGTCCAGTGCACTAAGAAGACCCGAAACTCTTCCTTGAACTGAATGCTGCATTTCATGAAAGGCTACCCTTGTTATTTCCTTGACATTGTCAGTCTCAGTGTACAGATTAATAACTCTTCCCTCCTTAACTTTTGGTGTTTCACCTTTTTCACCACCTGAACTTGTGGTTTTAAGATTAATTTTAATTCTGTTTCCAGAGGCGTAAGGCCTTAAAAGATTCAGTATATAAAGATTGTAGTAATGATATACGGCCCTGTAAGTGATTGCCGGGTACAGCTCTTTTTGATCTGTAATTACTTTGACCCAAGATCCTTTCATACGAGTCGATACGACTTGATTTTTACCCACTTTGTTCCTCAAAACGAAGTGGTCACCTTTAAACTGTATTTTGTACCTGACTTTTCCAGAGAACTTTTTAGTCATTGTGAAATCACCGTTGCTATCAGTGTACACTCTTGATGTTTTGATTCCTTTATTAACAACAACTCTCATTCCTTCGAGGTCGACATTACCAGGAGAATTAATTTGATCGTCATAATATTTGATGTTGCCATCAGGGATCCATCTGTTAAAAAGTGAAGTTTTGCCGCTGAATTCTTCTCCGAAATCTACACCCGCAATGTTGTATGCTTCTTCTTCCATACGATAGTAAAAATCTTCTAGAGCACTTTCAGAAAGGAGACTGCTCCACGTAGGGTCTTCATCGGGAAAGTATACCATATCAAGGGTATCCATTGCCAATCCCGATGGTAGAGAATGATTGAGATCTACGGTGACATATTTTGGAGTGACACATGTGTCACATACGTTGTAAGGGTTCCAGTCTGAATAGTCGCCTTCTCGAATCAAATCCCTATGTGGAGGGTAATCAAATGTGATGATGGAAAAATCATCAGCAAGAAGCTCTTCGTCATCTTCATCTTGAAGTAACACTTCAATGTAGGCAGAGTTCGGTGAAAGTGATGTTGAAGGAAGACCGAACTCACTTGAAACCACATTGTAGGCAGCTTCCATGTTCGAAATTTCATAGGGATTCACCTGATTAGGTCCGATCCGATGGGGAGTTAGATTACTAGCACTCACCTCGGGAGTGACATCCTCGTTCTTCTCACAACTTGTAATGGTTACTAGCGCGGCAAAAGCGGCTAGAAAAAGTAGCTTGTTCATTTATGTTTGGTTTTATGGTTTAGTTTTTTTGAATATACTTAATGTTGAGCAGAACGGCCCTGTATAAAGCACGTGGCCGATTGCGTGGTTTTTGGATTAGCTTGCGTTAAAATACAAAAACCACTCAAGCGAATAGCCATGTGTTTTATGCATTGTTGTGAGCTGTATCGCACTCCGCCGCCCTACGAGAACATCCAGTAGCCTGGACGAAAAGCACACCACCCTCGAGAGCATCTCAGCACATTTTCCGAGCAGATCACGTAGCCCGCACGTAGCCACAGTGCTCGAATTCTCCGAGAACATTTCGTAGCCACAATTTTCAAAGTTTCGTTGCCAATTTCGCGAGCACACCACCTCGAGCACATTCCGTAACCACAACGAAAACAGGTGGTAAACGCTGGGAAAACCTAGACATTCAAGAACACTCCCCTACTATTGCTCACAAGTGTGGTATATAACCTCGTATCAGCAGAAGTCGTTTTGGTTTCCTTCAAGATAACCAAAAGGACGATGCGCCCGGATATGGGTTATATACGTTGTTGTGTGTAGTTGTCATTAGGGTACATCAACAATAGTATGGAGTCGATGCCCTTCTGGAATATGAGACACAATCTGTTTGTATATATCCTGTACGAGGATCTCCTTCTCATTTGTTTGGGTTATGTGAAATACGTTGTTAGAATTCATTCGAACTTTAATTAAGAATGAGCCAGTACCCAGAGCGTATTTGTATTTAATGGATTCTATGTCCTCCCACAGGAAAGCACCGTAGGTTTCGGTGTTTATCCCACTTTTAGACAGAATAATGTGTTCACGGTAGTTAAAAGGTTTCACCCATACTAGCAACATAAGTATTGTGAAAAGCGGCACAAGCCCGAGTACTAAATAATGTGAAAGGTTGCTCAGTGTTCCTAGCTTAAACAAGAGGGGCAAGTACAAGAAGTTTCCTATCAGGACAAGGATTAATGACGACCATATTTTTCTTGGTGCGTATAGTCCGACGAAGAGTTTAACTTGTTTCACTTATTTAGACAATTACACACAATGTTGTATATAACCTCGTATCAGCAGAAGTCGTTTTGGTTTTATTCAAGATAACCAAAAGGACGATGCGCCCGGATATGAGTTATATACGTTGTTCTGCTCAGTATTAAAACAATGGGTAGGAGAGAGTCAATCCATAATTCCAAACTGGGAACGGATAATCACTAGTGTTGAATGAGTTAACTCTATTTGTAGCCATCTGAGACCATGCACCCACGAACGCATCATTTGGACCATAAATGGCTGATAATGATACCTGAGCTTTCTGATTCAATATGACAACTTGTTTCTTTAAAATTACCTCAAGAAAGAAATAGGTTTTAAAATTTGCCTTGTAAACAACCGCTACATCCTCGTAGGCTGCAGAGGACCATCGTCCTATAGGCTCGAAATTTAAATAATATGGCAGGTACCCTCTTACACCAAGAGCTAAAGACTTACTGGAGCGTCCAAAAAAGTAAAACCCTCCTAAAGTGGCGAATACATGGTCAAATGAAGTGTTCAAGAGGTCATATTGTTCCGAGTTGAATGCCACTAAAGATTCCAGGTCGAATTCACGATCAATTTGTTCAATAGCATTGGGGTCAAGGGACACTCCGTTGGCCTGAAGGCCAGCATTCCCTAGGCCTATTCCCATAATAATTTCACCTTTAGACCCAATCTCATATTCAAGCTCACTATTGACCCTAAGTTTGATGACGGGGTTAAACTCTATGAGATCTAATCCAACTGGAACATATAGGATCTGAAATGGTGGTTGATAAACCGTCGAGACCCCAAAGTGACCGCTCAACTTAGAGTTAACTTGAGCGGTCACGTTTAAGTATGAAAATACAATTAGAAGAATTAAATTTCGTAAAGGCTTAGTCACAGGACGATGTGCTTTTAACAGTTGAACTATCAATACTAAAATATCCATTGATATAAAGGACTGAATCAGTGTCAATAGATGCATTCTCCCAATTCAATAGCTCCTCTCCTGGGTTCATACTCGATATCATAAAACATGTATCCCTGTACTCGATAATCAAAGAGTCAGGACATGCTGCACAAGGAGGCAAGTATTTAATACTCAAATACTGATTTGGGGTATGACCAATAGAGCCAATTTTGAATGTGTCCGTAACACTAATAAATTCTCTTTGGGCATGTAATCCATTACGCCAATATTGAATAGCCACTTCATCATCAAGGTTGTTTATCCATCCAATCTCTACATCAAACCACCTCCATGGTAAATGATACTTTGGCTCCTCCTTACACGAATTGCAACCAAGCAAGACGAAGAAGGCTACTCCTAACTTGTACTTCATAAGTATTACATCTTCCATGCCGCAAACAGGTCCGATACCTTGTTAACAGTTGGGTTTGTTGATCTATTTGCTATGATTTCATCTCTCCAGTTGTTCCACGTCACCGGTGAGCTCGAATGAAAGTCAGCTTCTATTTTATCCAATTCAAATCCATTGCAATAATCTTCTTGACTGTTGTCGTTATCAACTAAATCTTGGACCAGACCGGTGTATCCTCCAGTCATAATTTCAACACCAGTAGCCCCTGGAGTGGCACTAATGACTGTCAAATTCTCATAGTCAGGGTAGTACTTTCTCGTCAAGAAGGTTTCAACACCAGTGGCTAAGGTTTCCGCAGAATAAACGTCAAGTGCACTAAGAAGACCCGAAACTCTTCCTTGAACTGAATGCTGCATTTCGTGAAAAGCAACGTAAGTCATAGTCTCAACATTATAAGTCTCTGTGTATAATTCTATTTTACGACCATTCTTATTTGGGGGTACGTTACCTTTTATTGACGAACCCAAAGACGGGTATAAAAATATTTTAATTCTATTTCCAGAGGTGTAAGGCCTTTCTAGGTTCAGAATATCAAAATTGTAGTAATGATAAACGGCCCTGTAGGTAATTGCTTGGTACAGATCTTTTTGATCCGTAATTACTTTGTTCCATGATCCTTTTTTACGAGTTGATACAACCTGATTTTTACCTACTTTATTCCTCAATACAAAGTGGTCACCTTTAAATTGTATTTTGTATCGCACTTTTCCAGAGAACTTTTTAGTCATGGTAAAATCGCCATTGCTGTCCGTATACGCTCTGGAAGATTTGATCCCTTTGTTTACAACGATTCTCATTCCTTCAAGCTTTACGCTATCTGGTGAGTTTATTTCTTTGTCATAGTATTTAATATTGCCGTTTGGAGTCCATCTGTTTAAAAGTGAAGTCTTGCCACTGGATTGCTCGCCGAAATGTACACCAGCTAAATTGTATGCCTCTTCTTCCATGCGATAGTAAAAATCTTCTATGGTACTTTCAGAAAGGAGACTGCTCCAAGATGGGTCTTCATCCGGAAAGTATACCATGTCTAGGGTATCCAGCACCAATCCTGATGGAAGAGAATGATTGAGGTCTACGGTAACATATTTTGGAGTTACACACGTATCACAAACATTATAAGGATTCCAGTCTGAATAGTCGCCTTCTAGGACGATATCCCTATGTGGAGGATAATCAAATGTATTTATAGATAAGTCATCGGCTAAGAGCTCTTCGTCATCCTCATCTTGAAGTTGAACTTCAATATATGCAGAATTCGGCGACAGTGATGTTGAAGGAAGACCAAACTCACTTGAAACCCTATCGAAAGCAACTTGCATATTTGAAATTTCGTAGGGATTCATTCGATCTGGTCCAATTTTATGAGGTGTTAGATTACTAGCCCTTACCTCAGGTAAGTCGTTCTCATTCTTCTCACAGCTTGTAAAGGTTACTAGAGCAATTAAAGCCGCTAGCATAATGGATTTTTTCATCCTCGGTAGGTTTTTATAGTTAAGCTCGTTTAAAATTACTTCATATTGAGCAGAACGTTCTGTATATGATTCGTGACAAGCGATGCGCTTATGGTTTAGATTGAAAAGATAACCAAAAGTGCTTCGCGTCCGGACATGAATCATATACGTTGTTAGCGGTAGTTAGTTTGAGACGAGGAGCCTTCTTGCACCTTTGATACCGCACTTTTGATATTGGTGATAGGCTTCGGCAGCTTTGGTTCTTACTTGCTCGGTGCTATCTCCATTTAGGTAGCTGTTTAAGGCGTCGTGGAATGTGTAGGCTTCTGGGGCCATTAGGCCGGTCGTCCAGACGAGTTTATTGGTATTGGAGTTCTCAAGTGGTGGTTCAAAGAACAACTTGCTGAAGCAAGCGAGAACTATCACGTCCCTTTGAAGGCTGTCTGAGTTTTGAAATTCCTCGAAGATGTTGAATTCCATTAGTCCGTCGTGACCTATGTAGGCGCTCATTTTGGCGTTTCCGTGGATGCCAATGGTGTCTTGCTTGATCACAAGAGTGTCCTTGGTTAAGCCGGCACTGCTCGAGAGGAAATCAAGAGTAGCGCCGTAAATTTCCTTTCCATTGTATGCGTCAGCGATGAGGAAGAAATCATGCTGACGGTGTTTGAGGACGAGTCGTTAGAGAATGGTAGAGTCAATAAACTCGCTGCGTATTAATTCCCAATCACTGGATTTATTTAGGAAGAAGTTTTTAACGCCATATCCGGCACCCCAATATAGATTGCTTTTGGGGTTTTGGCCGTTCCCGATTCTTTCTGGTACAGGTGCTATCGCCTGGTATTTATTGTCGCAAAGAGCTACGAATAGGTGAGCGGAATTATACAGGGTATCCGCGAAAGCTTGGTCTTCAGTTATGCTGTAAGTTGAGTCATTAGGTTGTTCAATAAGGTCTTCATTCTTCTCTGTAATGGAGTCGATTTCGTCCTCACCCAGAACACAGGAGGAAAGAACAGCTATTAGAAGAATGTGAAGTGTTTTCATTAATTACCGCTAACGACCCCGAATATGATTCGTGTTAGCGTTGTTATTATGTTTATAGCTTTGAATATAAACAAAATGGCAACGCGTTAAGACATGAATCATATGCGTTGTTATAGGGAGTGCGAGTT
>Ga0209961_1000283_pt1 | contig 18087 bp, 14 predicted proteins | sample SalPonA_B_H2O_MG_FD_185719 | JGI IMG/M metagenome (GOLD analysis project Ga0209961, IMG submission 185719) | Water microbial communities from South San Francisco under conditions of wetland restoration - Salt Pond MetaG R2A_B_H2O_MG (SPAdes)... | ecosystem: Environmental > Aquatic > Non-marine... | reverse complement strand
ATCAGGCAGAGGCAGATGAGCAGATCGAGCATGCACTATCGGTCGGTATCAACTTCTTCGATACAGCGGAGATGTATGCTGTTCCACCAACGGCAGACACCTACGGCACGACTGAGACGATTATCGGCGACTGGCTAGCACGCAATCCAGAACGACGCTCGGAGATGATCATCGCTACCAAAATTGCGGGCCCTGGTCTCTCTTGGGTACGCAATGGCGGCCCAATTACCGGTAAAGCGATCATAGAGTCTGTAGACAACTCGCTAAAGCGCCTTCAGACAGATTATATTGATCTCTACCAACTGCATTGGCCAAATCGCACCTCTCCGCATTTCGGTAAACATGCGCCAAACTTTTTCCGCTTCAGCGACATCAACGCAGCGGAGCATGAGGCGCAGATGCTAGATATTCTGCGCGGTGTCGGCGAGTGTGTTAAAGCGGGAAAAATTCGCCATTTTGGTCTGTCGGACGATACCACTTGGGGTATCAATACCTACCTAAAACTGAGCGCGCAGCATGAACTTCCGCGCCTCGTATCGATTCAAAATGAGTTCGGCCCACTGCATACTAAAGATTGGCCGTTCCTGGTTGAGAACTGTGTGCACGAAGAGGTGGCTTACCTACCTTGGTCACCACTCGCTGGCGGGATGCTAAGTGGTAAGTACGCCAATGGTGCCGTACCTGAGGGTACGCGCTGGAGTATCTCCAACCCGGCGTCGCTTCATCGCAATACACCCACAGCGCACGAGGCCATTGCGGCCTACGCTGAGGTAGCGAAAAAGCACGGTTACACCCCTTCGCAGCTGGCACTTGCCTGGTGTGATCAAGTTGATGGCGTCACCTCAACAATAATTGGTGCGACCTCTATGGCTCAGCTGAAAGAGAACATTGCCGCCTTCGACATGCCGCTAACCGATAATGCGCTGGCTGACTTTATGGCAGTCTGGCGTAAGTATCCGATGCCGTTTTGATGCATCGGTAAGGAGGCGAAGTAGGAGCTTAGTTCTACTGAGCGATTGATGAGCAATCGCGCGATGAATCGTGCTCCTACTTACGCACTCAATAGTTCTGAATGGTGACATCCGCAGATAGTGAGTGCTCACAAACAAGCTGAGCATTCACCAAGTCATTGCCACGCGCACGCGCTTCAGCAGCAGTCTGCTCCAGCCCATGATCCAACCAGCGCTGAATCAGACGGCGCTCAAGCTCTTCAATAGGCACCTCGAGGTAGACACAGAGATCCCAGTACTGCTTCAGCTCGCGCCAAATCGGCTGGTCGAGCAGCAGGTAATTACCTTCCAGTACCAACAGCTCCACATCGGCAGGAACCTCAACAGCGCCAGCTATCGAGATATCACGCGCACGATCGAAGGTGGGTGCAATAACCTCTTCACCCTCAACCAGACGTTTAACCATAGAGAGAAAGCCTGCAGCATCAAAGGTCTGTGGTGCACCTTTGCGAGCAAAAAGGCCGCGCGAATTAAGAATCCCGTTATCAAGATGGAAACCATCCATAGGTACCAGTTGGACCTTACGCCCGGTACTCTTGAGATGCTCTACTACCGCCTCAGCCAGGGTCGACTTTCCAGCCCCTGGCGCGCCAACTACAGCCACTAACTGGCGTCCAGTTGTTGGCAGTTGATCCAGATATTTTGTCAGCGTCTCTATTTGAGTTTTCATCGTTGCTCGCTATCGATCTACCTATGCCCCCAACTACAGGGCATCAGACTCGGGCTCGGGCCCGACCTACTTTCTCTGCTGGGCTATTCGCTTCGCGGTGCCGCGCATACTGATACGGTAGAGTAACGGAATCACAAACAGTGTCAGTACTGAGGAGAAGCCCAGCCCCCAAACAATCGACGTTGCCACCGGCCCCCAGATCAAAGAGTCACCACCCAGACCTGCCGCAAGAGAGAAGAGACCCGCAATGGTCGTTAACGTAGTGATCATAATCGGGATCACACGACGGCGCGCAGCATAGAGGGTTGCATGCATTAAGCTCATACCCGCCTCTAGTCGACTGTTCGCCGCGGAGATTAGAACAATTGCTGCGTTTACGGCAATACCTGCAAGCGCTACAACACCATAAAGGGTAAACAAACTCAGAGGATTTTGCGTCAGAATCAGACCCAACACGACTCCAGTGAATGCCATAGGGACAGTTGCCAATATCATCAGTGGCTGCCAGTAGCTGCGGAACTGCGTGCCGAGGATCATATACATCAGCCCTACGCCGAAGAGGAAGAGCACCGCGATTGAGTCGAGACTCTCCTGTATATCATCAAGTTCACCAGAGAAGTCGAGGTCGATATTGGGGTATTGGGCCTCAATAGCACTCCAGCGTTCCAGCACATAAGCGTTAGCGGCAACGGTATCTAAACCACCTTCCACCAGATCCGCCTCGAGCGTAATCGCACGGCGGAAATTGTAGTGCCGAATGTTACCCAAGGACTGACGGCGCTCTTGCTCAACCAGTTCAGACAGTGGAATAGAACCACCACCGGCCAGCGGCATACGGTAACTCAAGAGACGCTCGAGCGTCGGGCGAGACTCAGGCAGCGCACGCACACGGACATCCAGCTTTTCGCCCTGATCCCGCATACTGGCAACAATCTCACCATCAACCAGAAGACGTAAAGTTCGTCGCACATCAACCGGGTTCAGGCCGGCTCTATTGATTGCATCCGTATTGAGTTCGAGCTCCAACTCATAGCGACCACGAGCTGCATCATCTTCGACATCAATGAAGTCTGAGTTGGTCTGCATAATCGCGATCAGCTCATCCGTTACCTGCCGCAACTCCTGATAGTCGTCGCCTCGCACTTTAATTGAGATGGGTTTAGCAACCGGAGGACCACCGGCCATGCGCAAGAAGGATATGCGCACCGGCCCGACTACCGAGGTAACATCAGCTCGCATCGCCTCAATCATCTCATCGACTTCACGCAAGGAGTCTGCTTTCGGATTTAGCCCCACCAGAATCTGGCCGTAGTGCTCGCCAATACGCGGTTCAGTCTGCGTAAACATCTGACCGGCGTAGGCGGCCATTTCGCGCACCTCACCCTCATTAACGTGCTTGCGCACCTGATCCTCAACCTTGGCGACCAGCTCCATGGTACGAGCGACTGGTGTGGCAGGAGGCATCTCGACGTTGACGTAGAAGAGTCGCATTGGGTCTGATGCGAAAAAGTCCATCTTGATATAACCCTGACCGAGCGCACCCACTGCCGCGATAAAGGGCAGTACCGCCAGAGGCAGTGCGAGGAAGGGGCGGCGCAGGGCTTTAATCAGCATACGCACATAAAACAGCTGGATGCGGTGGGTAAACCATTCACGCGCACGTTGGATGCGTGATTTTTTGGCGAAGCCAACTTTGGCAGCGAGCACGTGGGATGGGAGCATCCAAAACGCCTCAATGAGACTGATCGCCAAGGCGATCGAGACCACCATCGGTATCACTTTCATGAACTTGCCAAGAATACCGGGCAACAGCATCAACGGCATAAATGCGGCGATGGTTGTGAGGACAGCTGCCGTTACCGGTGCTGCCACCTCGTGAAGAGCGCCTTTGACGGCAGATAATCCATCAAAGCCGCGTTGCAGACGATAGTAGATGGACTCAACGACCACGACCGCATCGTCGACTAACATCCCCAGAACGATAACAACGCCAAGCAGCACAGTAACGTTTAAGGTCTCTCCTGTACCTGCTAGAGCCCAGAAGGTAGCCGCCAGTACAAATGGAATTCCGATCGCAGTCAGTAACGCAATGCGGGTACCCAGAAAGAGCCAGGCCACAACCAACACGAGGATCAGGCCGATGAGTGCATTGTTCTCCATAATAGATATGGAGTTGCGCGTGGCGATCGTTTGATCGTCAATCAGAACCAGCTCTACGCCAGTATCCTCGGCAAAACGGTTCCTCTCCTCCATGTAGGCTTGGACGCGCTCAACGAGCTCAAGTGTGTTGGCAGACTCTTTTTTCATAACCGCCAGCAATACAGCTGGCTTCTGATCTACACGTACTAAATAACTCGCCTTTTCGCGCGCGCGTTCAACCTGGGCAACCCGGCCCAGATTGAGCTCACCAGCTGCGCCTAGGACAGGGCGCTCCGCTAGATAACTTGGATCCGAGGCGGTTCCGACCACGCGTACCAGCCAGTTGCGATCACCCTGACGTAGTGAACCTGCGGCTTCATCTTGGAAGAAGGCACTCACCGTATTGGCGACTTGCTGCGGAGAGATTCCAAGGTTCTCGATCTCAGCAAGATCAAAATTAACTTGTAGCTCAGGATCCGGGAGCGCAACAGGGTCGATTCGCGATACACCCTTGAGGCGTTCAAGATCCTTCTTAACCCTGGTCGCCTGAGCCCGAAGGTTCTCATCATCGGCTAGACTGGTCACGGCAAGAGTAGCTGAAGGGAAGGCGTTGGAGCTGGTAATCTCCAAAATCAGCGGATCCAGTGCCTCATCAGGTAGTTCTGCCTCAGCATTCTGAATCTCACGACGCAGATCCGCCAGACGCTTGTCAAAAGTTCGCTGGTCTATATCGACGAAGCGCACCAGCATACTGGATATGCCCTCGCGCGAGTTACTGGAGACAAACTTCACGTCCGCCAACGAGCGGATAGCATCCTCCAACGGCCCCGTAACCTTGGATTCAACGTCAGTTGCCGATGCGCCTGGCAATACGGTGGTTACGATTATCCAGTTAAAGTTAATGGTTGGGTCTTGCTGCCGCGGGAGAGATTGATAAGAGGTCAATCCAATGAACAGCACCAGAACAAACGCCAAGTTCGCCAGTACATGATTGGTTATAAATCGCGTGAACATCAGTTGACGTCTCCGCCGCGCAGGCTAATCGCCTCGCCATCATCGACTAACAGACGACCATCAGTGATGACCTGAGCTTCAGTGGGCAGATCAGTCGCAAATGGCTGTCCCTCAATGGCGTTGGGTGTAGGGTAGAAGCGAGCAGTGCCCCCATCGGCAAGCATGACACCGAGTTGCCACTCTTCACCCTGCTGGCGGCGTACCAGCAATTCAGCCGGAAGATGCGGCTGATTTGCCTGCCATAGCAATCGACCGGCAGCGCCCGGGGGTGGCAGCTCTTCAGGAAACGCTAGGCGCATCTCTTGGGTGCGCTGACGCGCATCAACAACTGGCAGAACAACACGTAGCTGGGCAGGGTAGATCTGATTAAGGTACTCGAAGCTTAATATTTGCTGGCCAACGAAATTTTGCGCCGGTGGCACGCGCGCACTGAGCTCTGCACCTGCCAGCTGCACCAGGCGAATCAATGCAGACCCGGGTGCCGCTAGTGCTCCTAACTGTGCGCTTCGTTCAGTCACTACACCAGCAAAGGGCGCAGTCACCACACAGCGATCAACTGAAATCTGCGCAACTCGAGCCTGTTGCTCTTGGACCTTACGGCGCGCTTGCAGTGCCTCAAGCTCGGTTACCCTGAGCTGTAAACCCTCCTCGCCCAGGTTACCCGCATCATTGAGACTCTTCGCACGACGATACTGGTCATTGGCCAAGTTGAGTTGCACATCAATCTCACCCAGCGCCGCCTTTTGCGTATTCAGCTGGGCCTCATAGATGGCGCAATCGAGCTCAACCAGGGTGTCGCCAACCGCAACCTGGTCACCCACTTCAACATGGATCTTCTCAATCTGCGCACTGAGCTGTGCACTGAGGAAGCTATCCTGCTTGCTGAGTACCTCGGCAGGCGCGCTGAACTGCGGATAAAACAGTAGTTGACCAACGGTTTTGGCGCTTACAGCGATCTCTGCTTGAGCAGAAACAGTAGAGAGTAGACAGGCGATGAGGCTAAGAAGACGGCTAGTTGCCATGTGAGGCTCCGGTAAATGTTTAAAACAGTTTAGCCTAAATAGGCCAATTTCTTATAACGGGGCGAAGTATAGAGTGAATCACCCAAAACGACAGTGCCCTCTTACGCGAGGGCACCTTGTTAGATCATGACCGATTACATGTTGGGGTAATTAGGTCCGCCGGCACCCTCCGGCGTTACCCAGCGAATGTTTTGCATCGGATCCTTAATGTCACAGGTCTTACAGTGCAAGCAGTTCGCGCCGTTTATCTGCAGGCGCGGGCCCGCTTCCTCCTCCAGCACTTCGTAAACACCTGCGGGGCAGTAACGCTGAGCCGGCTCTGCATATTGTGGGATACTTATGCTGGTCGGAATTGAGGCGTCCACTAGCTGCAGATGGCAGGGCTGATCCTCTTCATGGGCAGTATTAGAGATAAACACTGATGAGAGCTTATCGAAGCTCAGCTTGCCATCAGGTTTGGGGTACTCAATACGAGCACACTCGCTCGCTTTGCGCATCTGCTCATGGTCTGCGTGAGTATCATGCAGAGTCACAGGAATGCGCCCGCCAAATATGTTCTGGTCCAGGGTGTTGAATGCGCCTCCAAGAATAGGTCCGAACTTATGCAAGGCCGGCCCAAAGTTACGCGAAGAGTAGAGCTCATCATATAGCCAAGAACTCTTGTACTTGTCGTTGAAGCTCTCTGCCTTGGTTGAACCCGCGGCGATCGCCTCAACCAGGCTTTCAGCCGCAAGCATGCCCGACTTCATGGCCGTGTGAACACCTTTAATACGCGAGAAGTTCAGCGTTCCAGCATCACAACCGATTAAGAGTCCGCCATCAAAACTCATCTCAGGCAGGCAGTTGTAACCCCCCTTCGCGATTGCACGCGCGCCGTACGAAACGCGCTTGCCTCCCGCAAGGTACTGCGCCAGCTTTGGATGATGCTTCAACCGCTGAAACTCATCAAAGGGGCTAACCCAAGGGTTGGAGTAGTTGAGGTCAACAATGAGGCCAACAACCACCTGATTGTTTTCAGCATGGTAGAGGAAGAAACCACCGCTGGTACCGTCTGACAGTGGCCATCCGCTACCATGGACAACCAGACCCTCTTGGTGACGCTCGGGCTCTATATCCCAGAGCTCTTTGATACCCAGCCCGTAGTGCTGAGGATCTTTACCAGCCGCCAGATCGAACTTACTAATCAGCTCTTTACCCAAATGACCGCGACAGCCCTCACTGAACAGCGTGAATTTGGCCTCCAGCGCCATGCTTGGGACATAGGTATCTTTCTCTTCGCCGCTCTCACCCACGCCCATCGCGCCAGTCAGCACACCTTTTACCCGCCCCGTCTCGTCGTAGAGTACCTCAGCCGCCGGAAATCCGGGGAACACCTCAACACCGAGCTCTTCCGCCTTTTCAGCTAGCCAGCGAGATAGGTTACCGACAGAAGCGATGTAACAGCCATGGTTGTGCATCGTTTTGGGAGCAGCGAAGTTGGGGACGGTAATTGATTTCGTCGCGCTCTTGAGAAGCACGATCTCGTCAGTTTTCGCCTCAGTCACTAGTGGCGCCCCCTGCTCTCTCCAATCTGGGAAGAGTTCAGTCAGCGCTTTCGGGTCAACCACGGCGCCCGATAATATATGAGCACCAACCTCAGAGCCTTTCTCGACCACACATACACTCAGCTCTTCATTAAGCTGTTTAATGCGACAAGCCGCCGAAAGTCCTGCAGGACCTGCACCCACAATCAGGACATCAAACTCCATTACTTCATATACCATCGGGCTCTCCAGGCTAACTTTTACGCTCTCAATCTAGCGCACTAAATCTTTTAATTTCTCGACTCAGAACTGCTCGTCACTTAAGACAAACGCCGCATCTAGTCCGGTCATCAACGTCTGGGCGTGCTGCTCTACGCGAGGCAGATAGTGCTCGGCATAGAATCTAGCGGTGGCAACCTTGGCACCCAAGAACTCTGCACCATAAGGATTATCCTCAGACTCGAGCCCCTTGGCCGCAGCAGCAGACTTCGCCATAACCCAAGCACCACTGAGATAGCCCATAAGCATGAGGAAGTCGAAGGCGACTGCACCCATGACCTGAGGATTCGCCGCAGCATTCTCAAGTATCCACTGGCGTACTTCTACTGCGCGCGCTACCGAGGCAGCATAACGATTGGCAAACTTATCCAGCCCAGCCGCGCGCAGGTCTGACTCCACGACTGCCATCTCATCTAGCAGCGCAGCAAGAGCCGTTCCCTCATCAGACAGTGTTTTACGACCGATAAGGTCGAGCGCCTGAATACCATTAGTGCCCTCATAGATCGCCAAGATACGCGCATCGCGATAGTGCTGCGGAGCGCCCGACTCTTCGATAAAGCCCATACCCCCATGTACCTGGATATTGAGCGAAGTGAGCTCGTTCGCCATCTCGGTCATCCAACCCTTCACGATTGGGGTGAGTAGTTCAACACGCGCTGCACTGCCCCCCTCGCCTGCATGAGCACGATCAATCTCAGCCGCAGCAATAAGCGCTAAACCGCGCATCGCTTCACAACCAGCACGCTGTGCCATCAGCATACGGCGCACATCAGGGTGCTCGATAATAGCGATCTTCGAACCATCTTTACGGCTACCTTGAGTACGCTCTTTCGCGTACCAAACTGCCTGTTGGTAAGCCCGCTCTGAGATAGAGAGCCCCTGTAGACCAACGGCTTGACGGGCATGGTTCATCATAGTGAACATGTACGCCAATCCTCTGTTTGCTTCACCGACGAGGTAACCCACAGCGCCGCCGTTATCGCCAAAACTCATAGTACAGGTCGGGCTCGCGTGGATACCCAGCTTGTGCTCAAGCGAGATACATTTAGCATCGTTGAGCTCGCCCGGTTCACCATTCTCGTCAAGCAGAAATTTAGGCACGATAAAGAGCGAGATACCCTTAACACCTGCGGGTGCATCCGGTAGACGCGCCAGCACCAAATGGACAATATTTGGGGTCATCTGGTGATCGCCCCAGGTGATGTATATCTTCTGACCTGTAATCAGATAGTGGTCGCCGTTGGGAACGGCTTTGGTAGCGACCGCTGCAAGATCAGAACCGGCTGCCGGCTCGGTGAGGTTCATGGTGCCAGTCCATTCACCGCTAACTAGGCGTGGCAAGTACGCCTGCTTTAGCTCGTCACTACCGTGAGCGATTAGCGCTTCAATAGACCCCTGCGTGAGCATAGGGCAGAGGGCAAACGCCATATTCGCCGAATGCCAAAGCTCGTTCACAGCGGTTCCAACTACATTGGGCAGAGCCTGACCGCCAAATTCCTCTGGTGCAGTCAGCGTCGCCCAACCATTCTCCATATACTGCTGATACGCCTCTGAGTACCCCGGTGCCTCCTGCACCTTGTCGTCATTGAGCTTGGTGCCTTTGGCATCACCCTCTGCATTTAGCGGAGCGAGAACTTCGGCGGCGAGTCTGCCGGCCTCTTCAACAATCACATTAGCCAGCTCGAGGTTCACCTCATCAAGCTGCATCGCTTCACAAAGGTTATCAAACTGTACCAGCTGGTCCAGCACAAACGCAGTATCCTGCGCGGGGGCGTTGTAGATACTCATGATTGGGGTCTCTTAACAAACAGGAATGCGGGACTCATCGATTTGAGTCCCGCAAGGAGATCAGATCTTTGATACCAGCTCGGGCAGGATTTCGTGCAGGTCACCCACCAGACCGTAGTCTGCGATGTTGAAGATTGGAGCCTCTTCATCTTTGTTAATCGCAACTATGATGCCTGACTCTTTCATACCGGCAATGTGCTGGATTGCACCCGAGATGCCCACCGCAATGTAGAGCTTAGGCGCAACCATCTTGCCGGTTTGACCAACCTGCATATCATTGGGAACGAAACCGCTATCCACCGCCGCACGCGAAGCACCCACTGCTGCACCGAGCTTATCTGCCAGCTCAAATACCTTCGCGAAGTCCTCTTTGGACCCCACACCACGACCGCCAGATACCACGATATCAGCAGAGTCGAGTTCAGGACGGTCGGACTCAGTAACATCGGCACGTACGAAGCGAACTTTTGCGCTGCCTACCGTTGCACTTGCCGCACTCACCGCAGCGCTTCCACCCTCTGCTGCAGCCGCTGCAAAAGCGGTGCCTCGAACAGTGATCACCTTGGTTGCATCACTGCTTTTCACGGTCGCAATTGCATTACCCGCATAGATAGGACGTTTGAAAGTATCCGCATCAACAACAGCGATAATGTCTGAAATCTGGTTTACGCCGCAAAGCGCTGCCAAGCGAGGCGCCAAATCCTTACCGAAGGTGCTGGCACCGACCAAGATGTGTGTGTAGTCACCAGCTAACTGTTTAGCGACCGGAGCGATCAGGTCAGCCAGCGGATGCGCCAATGCAGCGTCCTCTACAGTCAGCACGTTAACAACGCCTGCGACCTGTGCCGCAGCCTTTGCAGCTGAGCTGATATCGCTGCCTGTGACTAGAAGATCAACAGGAGCGCCAAGCGCCTGAGCTGCAGTGACTGCAGAGAGAGTTGCGCTTTTGATAGCGCCGTTTTCATGTTCGGCAATAATCAAGGTTTTCATCATCTCTCTCCTTACAGAACCTGAGCGTCGTTACGCAGTTTATCGAGCAGCTCATCAACAGAGCCGACCTTAATACCCGCCTGGCGCTCCGCTGGCGACTCAACAGCCAACAGTTCAATGCTGTTGCTCAGACTCACGCCCAACTCCTCTAAGGTTTTCACGGCGAGTGGCTTACGCTTAGCTTGCATAATTTTAGGCAGCGCAGCGAAGCGCGGCTCATTTAGGCGCAGGTCGGTTGTGATGACCGCCGGCAGATCCATCTCAAGCGTTACCAAACCGCCATCAACTTCTCGCGTAACTTCCGCTTTGCCATCCGCAATTTTCACTTCTGACGCGAAGGTTGCCTGCGGGATATCAAGCAGTGCTGCCAGCATCTGGCCAGTCTGGTTGTTATCAGAGTCAATCGCCTGCTTACCGAGGATGAACAGGTCAGCCTGCTCCTCTTCGTTAATCTTCGCCAGCAGGCGCGCAACGTCCAGTGAACTTGGAGACGCTTCTGTCTCAACTTGAATACCGCGATCAGCACCCAGTGCCATGGCGTAGCGCATCTGCTCTTGAACCGCTTTAGGGCCCACAGAGACAACCACGATCTCAGACACAGTACCCGCCTCTTTCAGGCGCACAGCCTCTTCAACAGCGATCTCACAGAAGGGGTTTATCGACATTTTAGTATTCGCCAAATCAACGTCGGAGTTGTCTGCTTTCACGCGAACTTTTACGTTGTAATCGATAACGCGTTTAACCGCGACTATAGCTTTCATACCTAATCCTCACTGGAGCCACCCGAGACCGGCTCTCTCTTTTCAATCTGTTAAAGAGCGTTAGCCTGCTCACGTAGAATAAATTTCTGAATCTTACCTGTTGAGGTCTTCGGCAAGGGTCCGAATACCACATTCTTCGGCACTTTAAAGCGTGCCATGTGCTCACGACAGAACTCGATAACCTCAGCTTCGCTAAGCTCGGGCGCACCCTCCTTCAGCGTAACGAAAGCACAGGGTGTCTCACCCCATTTATCATCATTTTTGGCAACAACCGCGGCTTCTTGAATGTGCGGATGTGCATAGAGAACGCCTTCAACTTCAATAGAAGAGATATTCTCACCACCCGAGATAATGATGTCTTTTGAGCGATCCTTGATCTGCACGTAGCCATCTGGGTGCCAGACCGCTAAGTCACCGGAGGCGAACCAGCCGCCACGGAAAGCTTTTTCGGTTGTCGTTGGATTCTTCAGATAACCTTTCATTACCAGGTTGCCACGCATGAAGATCTCACCCATCGTCTCACCATCCTGCGGAACTGGCTCCATAGTCTCGGGATCTAGCACAGCCATATCTTCCAGCATGGGAGCGCGCACGCCCTGGCGCGCTTTAAGCACAGATTTCTCTTCTGCAGACTTACTATCCCAGTCGCTGTTCCATGCACAGACAGCACAGGGGCCATAGGTTTCAGTAAGACCGTAGACGTGAGTTACATCAAACCCGAGGCTCTCCATACCCGCAATCACGGCAGCCGGTGGCGCTGCACCTGCAGTCATAACGCTCACCTTGTGATCGATACCCGCCTTCATCTCATCAGGTGCAGAGTTGAGCATGTTGAGAACGATAGGAGCACCGCAGAAGAAACCGACCTTCTCGCGCTTGATCAGTTCGAAGATCTTATCGGCGCGCACGTGGCGCAGGCTTACGCTCACACCCGCTTGTGCTGCAATAGTCCAAGGGAAACACCAGCCATTACAGTGGAACATCGGCAGGGTCCAGAGGTAGACAGGGTGCATACCCATGCTCCAAGAGAGCGCGTTACTGGCAGCATTGAGGTAAGCGCCGCGGTGGTGGTAGACCACGCCTTTAGGGTCGCCGGTTGTTCCAGAAGTGTAGTTAAGTGTGATCGAGTTCCACTCGTCAGTGACAGGTTCGCCCGTGTAACTCTCGTCACCTGTAGCGATGAAAGCCTCATAGTCCATGGAGCCAATCATTTGACCATCTTCATAGCTTGCATCATCAATGCCGATGACCAAAGGCTTATCTTCAATAGAGGCCAAAGCGGCTGTAGCCAACTCACCAAACTCTTTATCTACCAAGAAGACCTTGGCTTCAGCGTGCTGCAGAATGAAAGCAACCGCCGCAGCGTCGAGACGTGTGTTGATTGAGTTGAGGATTGCCCCCGCCATCGGCACACCAAAATGCGCTTCGAAGTGCTCCGGCAAGTTAGAAGCGATAATGGATACCGCCTCACCTTTCTTCACCCCAGCTTTATTCAGAGCGCTCGCTAGTTGGCGGCATCGTTTGAGGGTCTCACTCCAGGTGCGACGCACATCTCCGTTAACCGTTGCCACCTTATCTGGATAGACAAAAGCAGAACGCTCGAGGTAGCTGATTGGCGTGAGCGCTGCGTAGTTTGCTGCGCATTGGTCGAGATTCGTTTCGAAGGGTGAGTGACTCATGATGCCCCCAGTTTGTTATTAGATTTGAACTCTACAATTAATTGTTGTTGATTACAACAATATATAACATCAGTAAATGTGACTTTACCAACGGCTCAGATGCATGCCTATTCGCCTTAAGTGCAATCCGACCCATCCAATCCGACCCATCCAATCTTAGCCATGCATGTAAGCCCATCAATACTAATTGAACTTAGCTTAATCCGCGCTTCCTGCACTATCTGCTGAGCCAATCAGAACTAGTGGAAGCTTGGGTACGTAGACCGACTAACAATTCAAAGGAGCAATCTATGTTTGGCTTTCTAAAAAAGGACCCACTTAAACAGCTGAATAAAGAGTATGGGCAGCTGTTGGAGCAGGCGATGCAAGCGCAGCGCAACGGCGACATTGAGGGGTACTCGAAACTATCGGAGAAAGCGGATGCGGTATATAAAGAGATTCAACGACTAGAATCTCAAACATAGGAGCCTCACCTTGCACCTCATCAACTATCTGACACGCGTTCAGTTTGGCTTCGGCAGCCTCAGTGCCCTGCAACAAGAGTGCGACGCGCTCAGTATCACGCGTCCACTGATAATCACCGACAGGGGTGTGCGATCTGCAGGGCTAATCGAAATGGTTACTGCCCAGTTGAGAGCCGTTAGCGAAGAACAGATTTTTGATGAAACCCCACCAAACCCAAATGAGGCGACGGTTCGCAAAGCGGCAAACCTTTACCAAGCGGGTAATTACGATGGACTGATCGCCGTTGGTGGAGGGTCAGCCATAGACCTTGCGAAAGGCGTGGCAGTCTGTGCAACGCACGAGGGCCCATTGAGCCAGTTTGCCTTGATTGAGGGAGGTCTCACGCGAATCACAGCGGCCACGGCTCCGGTAATTGCGATACCGACGACTGCCGGCACTGGCAGCGAAGTGGGTCGCGCTGGCGTACTTATACTCGATGATGGTCGTAAGGTGGGTGTTATATCGCCTCACGTTATGCCCAAAGTCGCCATCTGCGATCCTGAACTTACACTGGGCCTCCCTCCAGCGTTGACCGCTGCGACAGGTATGGATGCTATTGCTCACTGCATGGAGACTTTCATGTCCCCAGCATTTAACCCACCGGCAGATGGCATAGCCTTGGACGGTCTACGCCGCGGTTGGGCGCATATCGAACGCGCCACTCAAGATGGCAGTGACCGTGAGGCTCGGCTAAACATGATGAGCGCCTCGATGCAGGGAGCTATGGCGTTCCAGAAAGGTCTCGGCGCAGTACACAGCTTGAGTCACTCCATGGGAGGGGTCGACCCGCGTCTACACCACGGCACGCTAAACGCCATTTTTTTGCCTCTAATTGTCGAATTCAATACGCCTACCGAAACCATGCAGACCGAACACAAGCTGCTGCGTATGGCGCAAGCGATGAACCTTGGCTCAGGTGAGACTGTGGTAGATGCCCTCTACTCAATGAACGAACGGCTTGGTATGCCCAAGGGCCTCACGGAGATGGGGGTAAATGAATCTCAGTTCGACAAGATCATCGAAGGGGCAATGAAGGATCACTGCCACCTTACCAACCCGCGTGTGGCAACACCCGAAGAGTATCGGGATATTTTGCAGCGGGCGCTCTAAGCGATTAAAGCTTATTCGATGTTTTGGATCTGCTCGCGCATCTGTTCGATCAGGACTTTAAGCTCTACAGAGCAGGCTGTGGTACTGGTGACAATAGACTTTGAACCGAGAGTGTTCGCTTCTCGGTTTAACTCCTGCATTAGGAAATCAAGCCGACGACCTACGGGGCCCCTCTGTGTTAAGGCGCGGCGAACTTCTTTTACATGAGTCTCCAGTCGATCTAGCTCTTCGGCGACGTCCGCCTTCTGTGCCAGCATCACTACCTCTTGTTCGAGGCGCTCTGGGTCTAGATCTACACCTAGTTGTTCCACCCGCTGCTTGAGGTTCTCCCGTTGCGCTTGCAGAATTTGTGGCATCAAACCGCGGACCTCTGCAACTATCTGGTCGATCGCATCGAGTCGCTGCTCAATCATCTTGGCGAGCTCCACACCCTCGCGTTTGCGGGCCTCAATAAACTGCGCCAAAGTAGCGTCCAGTAGCTCGGTCGCAGCAGCAAGAACGGCATCCGTATCTATACCCGCACTTTTCTGGACGCCAGGGTAGTGGAGCAACGCCAAGGGGTCGATGGGTGAGAGGTCACTGGAGTGGGTCTTTATCTGCTCAAGCGCCTTCACCACTGAGGCGACACGCTGCTGATCAATCTCGATCACCGCAGTGCCTGCTTCTGCGTGAAACCGTAAGGCACACTCAACCTTTCCGCGGCTCAGAGTGGAGCGAAGTTTATCGCGAACAATTGGTTCAATATCCCGCAGTGCTTCGTGAATTTTGAGCTGAGGCTCGAGAAAGCGATGGTTTACCGCGCGCAGCTCCCAACTGAGACTCCCCCAGGAATAACTAGCCTCTTTACGCGCAAATGCGGTCATACTCTGTGTCATAACTGATCGATCTCTATTAAAATTCACCTACCAACCCACTATAACAGCCGTTCGAGGATCGCTCTATGCCGAGCCAAAGATCAAGAACGCCGCCAAAGGTACCTCAATGAGTTCAACTCTTTCTGACCAGCTTAAAAATCTCGGCCTCGATGCAATGCGCCCTAGCGGACGCCAGCCCGATCAGATGCGTGAAATTCGCATCACACGCAACTACACAAAACACGCAGAGGGCTCTGTCCTTGTGGAGTTTGGTGACACTAAAGTGCTGTGTACGGCATCGGTTGAGCGCGGCGTACCCCGTTTCCTGCGCGGCTCAGGGTCTGGCTGGGTTACAGCAGAGTACGGCATGCTGCCACGCGCAACGAATACACGCACTGCACGCGAGGCATCAAGAGGCAAACAGGGCGGACGTACACTAGAAATTCAGCGCCTAATCGGCCGTTCTCTTCGTGCTGCGATGAATCTTGATAAGTTGGGTGAGAACACCATCACCATCGACTGTGACGTCATTCAGGCAGATGGTGGAACACGCACAGCCTCTATATCCGGTGCATATGTTGCACTTTGCGATGCGATCGCTTTCCTGAAAAAAGATAAGAACGGCGCCATGAAGGGCAATCCGCTAAAGCATCAAATTGCTGCGATCTCTGTTGGGATCTACAAGGATCAGCCGGTGCTCGATCTTGATTACGCCGAAGACTCCTCGGCCGAAACCGACATGAACGTTGTAATGACAGAGAAAGGCGGCTTTGTCGAAGTACAGGGCACTGCGGAAGGTGAGCCCTACACTGAAGAGCAGCTCAACGCGATGTTGGCGCTTGCGCGCAAAGGAATTGCAGAGATTACGGCAGCCCAAAGCGCCGCTCTTGCTGCAAATTGATTGCTAGGCCCTTCGAGGGCCTGTCGCATAAACAAAAAAGGTCGACTTCTAAGCCGACCTTTTTCTTTTTAGATTACCTTAACCGATACGCTTAAAACTCTATCGCGTAATCGATAATTAGCGGCGCGTGGTCAGAGAAACGCTCACCCTTGTAGATAGAGGCCGAGCGCACAGTTTTCCGCAGATTGGCGGTTGCGATCTGGTAATCGAGGCGGGCGCCCTCATTGAGGGTCCACGCACGGTTGTAGTCTGGCCACCAGGTGAACTGCTTCTCTGCTTTGTTTGCCTCACGAAAACAGTCTACAAAGCCCATTCCACCGAAGACATCTTCTATCCACTCGCGCTCTTCCGCTAGGAAACCAGAGACCTTCTGATTGACATACCAGTTACTGAGGTCCATGGGTTTGTGGGCAATATTCACTGTGCCAGCGAAGATAAACTCACGACGCTTGCGCAGCGTTTTGGCAAGATGGGCATGAAAGTTCTCCATGTAATCCATCTTGCGGGCTTGAGCCTCTTCGCTCTTGAGTCCTGAAGGAATGGTGAACGAACTGATACTTACACGATCAAAGTCAGCCTGAATAAAGCGTCCTTGAGTGTCACATGCCTCAAAGCCAAGACCTGTCATGATCGCTTTAGGAATCTGACGCGAATATATCGCCACACCTGAATAGCCATCATCCCAAGCTTCAAAAAAGTAGGCATGGTATCCCTCAGGATGGTAGCGCTCGTCATCTAACTGGTACTCACGAGCTTTAATATTCTGAATACAGACGACGTCGGCGTCCTGTTTGACCATCCAGTCAAAAAAGCCGCGGTCAGTTGCCTGAACGATACCCTGAGCGTTAAAGCTGATTACTCGCATTAAAGGAATGACCCCGTTGTAAGCATTATTCGTGGAGAGCGACTATTGTAGCCTTGAAATGAGGAAATTTATAGATTGGAGATGTTGAGAGATTTTGGCGCGGAGGATGAGTTCAGGTATCCTTAGCGCCAATTACTTCTCCATCTACCAAGGTGCCCCGCATGCAAGCATATCAGCGTGAGTTCATTCAATTTGCCATCGAAAAAGGCGTACTCCGTTTCGGCGAGTTCACCCTAAAATCAGGGCGTACAAGCCCCTACTTTTTCAATGCAGGCCTGTTCAATACTGGCGAGACTCTGGCAAAACTCGGCCGTTTTTATGCAGCGGCAATTGAAGACTCAGGCGTCGACTACGACATCATGCTCGGTCCTGCCTACAAAGGCATTCCGCTTGCGGCCACCACCGTAGTGGCACTTGCCAACGACTACGGCAAAGATGTCCCCTACGTCTTCAACCGTAAAGAGAAGAAAGACCACGGTGAAGGCGGCAGCCTAGTCGGCGCACCACTTGAGGGTCGTGTACTCATCATCGACGACGTGATCACCGCGGGCACAGCGATTCGTGAAGTGATGGAGATCATCGAACAGGCCGGTGCCACCCCTGCCGCCACAGTCATCGCCCTCAACCGTATGGAACGCGGCAAAGGTGAACTCTCTGCAATCCAAGAAGTTGAACGCGACTACGGCATGCAGGTTGCCAGCATCATCAGCCTAGACGATCTGGTCGAATACCTAGAAGAACTCGGTGATCGCAACGAAGAACTGGTTGCGATTAAAGCCTACCGAGACGAATACGGTATCAGCGCATAACTTTTTTCGACGGAAACGGACCGAACCGGTTGACTTAATCCCAGCCGAACGGTTTAATTCGCGTCGTCTGAGTTGCCTCGATAGCTCAGTTGGTAGAGCAGAGGATTGAAAATCCTCGTGTCGGTGGTTCGATTCCGCCTCGAGGCACCAAACAAAACAGCCGCGCTTT